>Ga0187833_10001654_pt1 | contig 25111 bp, 29 predicted proteins | sample ETNtaG_37_FD_167968 | JGI IMG/M metagenome (GOLD analysis project Ga0187833, IMG submission 167968) | Marine microbial and viral communities from oxygen minimum zone, Eastern Pacific Ocean - ETNP2014_SV_400_PacBio MetaG (Illumina Assembly) | ecosystem: Environmental > Aquatic > Marine > Hypoxic...
CCCCCCATACCTCCTTGACGAAAAGCATCGTGTCCATATTGATCATATGCGGCTCTTTTTTGAGAATCTTTTAAAATTTCATAAGCAGCACTTACTTCTTTAAATTTTTTTTCAGCTTCTTGATTTCCTTTGTTTTGATCTGGATGAAATTTCATCGCTAATTTTCTGTATGATTTTTTTATTTCATCATCACCAGCATCTCTTGATACTCCAAGAATTTCGTAGAAATCTTTATCGGCCATTCACACCTCTCTTGGATAAAAAGATTTATATTAACTAGTCTTTCTTATCTTTCTTATCTTTCTTACCTTCCTTATCTTCATCAACTTCTTCAAACTCAGCATCAACAACTTTTTCGTCTTTTTTGTCAGAAGAGGGTTCTGCGCCTGAAGGATCTGGTTGGGGAGTCTCGCCCTGCGGATTTTGTTTATAAATGGCCTCTCCAAGTTTTAAGGAAGACTGTACTAATTGTTCTGTTTTTGATTTTATTGCCTCAAGATCTTCGCCGTCTTTCACTTTCTTCAACTCCTCTAAATCTGATTCTATTTTCTTTTTATCGTCTTTAGATATTTTATCCCCGTGCTCTTTTACGTTCTTTTCTGTTTGATGAATTAATCCATCTGCTTGATTTCTAGCATCAATTAACTCTCTTTTCTTTTTATCTGCCTCAGCGTTTTCTTCTGCTTCTTTAATCATTTTTTCTATATCGCTCTCAGATAACCCCCCAGAAGCTTGGATGCGTATTTGTTGTTCTTTGCCAGTAGCTTTATCTTTTGCTGAGACATTAACGATACCATTTGCGTCTATATCAAAGGTAACTTCAATTTGAGGCAATCCTCTGGCGGCTGGTGGTATGCCTATTAGATCAAACTGGCCTAATAACTTATTATCAGAGGCCATTTCTCTTTCGCCTTGAAAAACCCTTATTGTTACTGCGCTTTGATTGTCTTCAGCAGTTGAAAAAATTTGGCTCTTTTTTGTAGGAATTGTAGTATTTTTGTCAATTAAACGAGTAAAGACTCCTCCCAATGTTTCAATTCCAAGAGACAGAGGTGTTACGTCTAAAAGCAAAACATCTTTTACATCTCCCTGGAGAACTCCTCCCTGTATTGCGGCTCCTGTTGCAACAACTTCATCGGGGTTAACACTTTTGTTAGGCTCCTTACCAAAAAAGTTTTTAACAACCTCAATGACTTTTGGCATACGAGTCATACCTCCAACAAGCAAGACATCATCAATATCTGATGCTTTTAAGCCAGCATCTTTAAGGGCTGTTTCGCATGGTTTGGTGCTTTCGTTTATTAGGTCACCAATAATAGCTTCTAATTTAGCCCTTGAGAGTTTTATTGTTAAATGTTTTGGTCCAGATTGATCAGCAGTAATAAAAGGCAGATTTACTTCCGTTTCAGTGCTGCTTGATAATTCAATTTTTGCTTTTTCCGCGGCCTCTTTTAAGCGCTGTAGAGCTAATTTATCTTGTCTTAAGTCAATTGCGTTATCTTTTTTAAATTCATCCGCTAAATAATTAATTATTTGTAAATCAAAATCTTCGCCCCCTAGATGAGTGTCGCCATTTGTAGATTTTACTTCAAATACACCATCTCCGATTTCTAAAATTGAAATATCAAACGTGCCGCCACCTAAATCATAAACAGCAACTGTTCCGGTTTTTTTCTTATCCAAACCATAGGCAAGCGCTGCGGCAGTTGGTTCATTAATAATTCTAAGAACTTCAAGACCAGCAATTTTGCCAGCATCTTTTGTTGCTTGTCTTTGAGAGTCATTAAAATAAGCCGGTACCGTTATAACAGCTTGAGTAACTTTGTCTCCAAGATAACTTTCAGCTGTTTCTTTCATTTTTTGCAAAATAAAAGCACTGATTTGACTTGGGCTGTATTTCTCTCCTCTGGATTCTACCCAGGCACCATTATTATCACCCTTAACAATTTTATAAGGAACAAGTCCGCTATCTTTTTTTACAATGTCGTCTGCAAAATTCCTTCCGATCAATCGTTTAATAGCAAACAAGGTATTTTCAGGATTTGTAACAGCTTGTCTTTTGGCGGCTTGGCCAACAAGTTTTTCTTTTGACTCAGTGAAGGCCACCATTGATGGTGTTGTTCTTCCCCCCTCAGAATTTTCAATAACCTTTGTCTCTTTTCCCTCCATTATGGCAACACAAGAGTTGGTTGTTCCTAAGTCAATACCGATTACTTTCGACATACTATTTATCCCGTTTTCTAATATTAATTTTTTTTATGATTATAAATAAATATGGGTGATAAGTTTAAATTTACAAGGATCTAGCTAAAAATTAAAAAAATCAGGCTTTTTTCGGATCCTTTTTCTTATTTTCTGGCTTTTTTGATACACCAACCATAGAGGGGCGAAGCAATCTGTCGTGCAATGTAAAACCGCTTTGAATTTCTTGTACGACGTAACCTTCGTTGAATTCATCTGTTTCAACTTCTAACATTGCTTGATGATAATTATGATCAAATTTCTTATTTATTGATTCTATTTTTTTTACTCCGTGTTTTTCAAGAATCGTCACAAATTCTTTTTGAACTATCTTTAGTCCATCAACAAGATTATTAAAAGATTCGGATCTCTTCTCATCTAATGAAATAGCGTCTAGTGCTCTAGATAAGTTATCACCCAGTGTAAGAATATCTTTTGCAAGGTTATGGTTGCCATATTTGATTGAATCCATTTTATCTTTTTCAAATCTTTTTCTCAGATTTTCCGTTTCAGCCAATGTTCTTAATTTTTCTTCCTTTAAGTTTTCTATTTCTTCAATCAGTTTAGAGATGTTATCATTAGCATTTTTTACTTGGCTAGTTTTTTCCGTAGAATCTGAAACATTTTTCTTTTTCGCTTGTTTTGTCTTTTTTACATCTTCTTCATTAGATTTATTTTTTATTATTTTTGAAGAATTTTCGTCATTATCTTGGCCTTGATTGTCGACATTTTTTAACTCATTGTTCGTTTTGTTCATTAAATCAGCATCTTTCCAATAACTTTTGACGTGTAATCGACCAATGGAACAATTTTTGCATAATTGAGTCTAGTAGGTCCAACAACACCAATAGCGCCAATTATTTTTTGATCTTTGTTCTTATATGGGGCCATTACCATAGAAAGTCCAGAGTGTTTAAACAAAAAATTTTTTGATCCTATAAAAATTTGAACGCCCTGGCTCTTGTTAGTATTATCTAAAATATCTAGAAAATTAGATTTATTTTCAATATCATCAAAAAGATTTCTTATTTGATCAAGATCTTTAGAAACAATTTCATCTCCAAGTAAACTTGATTGACCATGAAGAAAAATATATGGGGATTCGTTGTTTGGAGCGATTTCAACTATTCCTTCTTGTACTAATTTAGAAGACAATGCATCTAATTCAGATTTTGAATTTCTTATTTTTTCTTGGATATTTGATTTTATTTCTTCAATTGTTTTCCCTGTAAATTCTGAATTAAGATAGTTTGAAACTTGCTTTAATGTATTATCGTTATAGTTGTTCTTGGTATTTAATATTCTATTTTCAACAAGGCCATTTTCACTAGCTATTATTGACATTACTTGATTTGTGCTAAGTCTAATAAACTCTATGTGCTTAATTTTGTTCTGAAACTTCGGTGCAACAACAATGCCTGCGCAATGTGAGAGGCCGGATATTGTTTTTGATGCTTTATCAAGCACTTCTTCAAAAGATGACCCGCGTGATCTACATTGGTTTTTAATATTTTCTTGTTCATTTTTTGTCAACCTTCCAAATTCTAATAAGCCGTCTACAAAAAATCTCATGCCTTTGTCTGTTGGAAGCCTTCCTGCAGAAATATGTGGGGCGTATAAAAGACCTTCTTTCTGTAAATTGGCTAATATTGATCGAATAGAAGCAGAAGAAATATCAATTCCTACTCTTTTTAAAATTGTCTCAGACCCAGCTGGTTCGCCTGTTTCCAAATAGGACTCCACAACACCCTTCAATATTTTTTTTGATCTCTCGCTTAATTCTAAATATAGATTCTTAGACATTTTCTTTATTCTATATCAAAACAATATAATATTAATTTATTAATTAAATAAGAAGGGGAAATTTTGAGACAAAATAGAACATTTCAAGAGCTAAGACCTGTTTCTTTTAAAATTGGAGTTAATATCCACGCAGAGGGGTCTTGTTTGGTAAAATTCGGCAACACCCAGGTTTTGTGCACGGCCTCTATTGATGAAAAAACGCCACATTGGTTAAAAAATTCAGGCAAAGGATGGGTGACTGCTGAATATGGCATGCTTCCCCGCTCTACTAATACTCGTATTGACAGAGAGGCAGCTAAAGGAAAACAATCTGGAAGAACCCAGGAAATACAAAGGCTCATAGGAAGGAGTCTGCGCTCAGTTGTTAATTTAGAGAACCTTGGTGAAAGACAGATTAAAATTGACTGTGACGTAATACAGGCCGATGGTGGCACAAGAACTGCATCGATTAGTGGGGGTTTTGTAGCTTTGTATCAAGCGGTTTCATTGCTACAAAAAAACTACAATATTCAAAAACCCATCGTTAAAGAGTTTGTTGCAGCAGTTTCTGCAGGCATAATTGCAGATCAACCTAATTTAGATTTGGACTATAATGAAGATTCTTTAGCACAAGTTGATGCTAATTTTATTATTTGTGAAAGTGGTAAAATTGCTGAAATACAGGTCACGGGTGAAGAATATTTTTTTAGTGATGAACAATTTCAATTGATTTTTAATCTTGCAAAAAAAGGTGTTCCTAAAATAATTCAAAAACAAAAAGAATCTTTTTTGTCATAATAGTGAAAAAAATATTTTTTTTTTCACATAATGATAATAAAATAAAAGAAGTAAAAAAATTATTTGAAGAAACGAGAATCAACATCCTAACTCTTCATGATTTTCCAAACATATCAAAGCCAAGCGAAACTGGCTCTACGTTTGAAGAAAATGCAAAAATTAAATCAAGTTATGGATATAAAAAAATAAAATTACCTTGTTTTGCTGATGATTCAGGAATTTGTATCGGTGCTTTAGATGGTTTTCCTGGGATTAAATCTAAAAGATTCCTAAAAAAAAATGATGATCATAGAAAAACTTTTAAAACTATTATTAATAAAGCTAAAGAGCTGTCAAATTTTCACGCCTATTTCCAAACTTCAATATCTCTAACTTTTGATAATCAATCAATTTTTTTTAAAGGTGTTGTTCGTGGGAAAATATCATCTGAACCAAGAGGAAAATATGGTTTTCATTATGATCCTATTTTTATCCCAGAAGATAGTGAAAAAACCTTTGGTGAAATGTCAATAGAAGAAAAAAATAAAATTAGTCATCGCGCACGTGCAATTAATAAATTAAAAAAATTTTTAATGAAGTTACTTAATTAGATTTGCCTTACCATTAGATATTTTTAAGATATTAAGCTTTCTTGAAATTATGTTCTTTTTAAAAGAAAACTTTCCATCTATTCCATCAAAAGAAATAAATTTGTCATTTAGTAATTGATGAGTTTCTTTTAAATTTAATTTTTTATCAATAATATATTCAAGAATGCCTATTAAATCATAAGGGATTGTTATTGTTCTTGTTGGTTGTTCTCTGTATTTTAAATAATAATCATCAAAGTATTGTTTTCTTTTACTTTGAGGGATTCCTGGAAAAATAGATCCTTGTAATGAAGGCTCGCTAAAAAAAACCTTATTATCCCAAACCCCAGTACCAACAAACTGGACTTTCTGCGGATCAATATCATAGAATGGAAGCAGGGGGGCAATTTGTAAAAGACGTAAGCTATAATCTGGTAATATAAGGTGAGAAAAATCTAACGCTCCTATTGTTTCAAATCTTTTGATTTTTTTCAAAGCTTTTTTTGATTCTTCATCATTTTTAGCTTTTAGAATTGTTTTCTGTCTTTCAAGTTCGTATTTTCTTAATTCATACTTGCCAAGTTCTTTGATTGCATCTCTTGCATTACTAAGATCTTCTTTATAAGAAGCCCTATTAATGATTATAGAATTACTTTTTATCGCAAAAGGATCAATAATTGAATTTATATAATACCCATAATTGTTTTCAGGGTACAAAAGAGCAATTTTTGAATCAGTTTTAAAATTATTAAACAAAGTTAATAGATCATCTTCCGGAAAAAAATTAATTAGATATACGCATTTGCCGGCTTGTTTTCTATCTGAAGCGAATGAAAAAAACAAAACGCCCTTGGAACACTCCGTAAAAATATTTTCGCTGTCTGTAGATGTAAGAGGACCAATAAACATTTTTCCAGGCGAGGCTTTTTGTAAAATAATATTATCTAACTCTGTTTTATCTTTGTAAGTATTTATATTGAGCTGAACATTTTTCGCATTTTTTTTGTATATGGATAGTTCAAAAGCATTGATAAAATTCCTTGTTATGTTTTGGTTGTCGATCTCAGGCAATAGTAACTCTACTTCATTTAATATTTTTCTTTCGGCGAAATTAAGGCTTTCTAAATATTGTGGAATTGTATTTTTATAAATAGTGTCAATGCTGTTGCCATCATTAGTTTCTATTTCATCATCATTAACGATATTTGGAACAATCACTTTGTTTTTTTTTGGATAATTTTGTGGCGCACAAGATATTATAATTGTAAGTACAAATAAAATGAATAATCTTAAAAGTGGTCTATACATAATATCGACGCCCATTGGCAATCTTGAAGACATTAGTCTTAGGGCAAAAAAAGTTTTACAAAAAGCTGATGCAATCATATGCGAAAGTCCGAAACATTCCCTTAAACTACTAAATAAATTAGACATTAAAAAGAAGCTCTTTTCTTTGCATGATTATAATGAAGAAGCATTAATAAAAAAATTAGAAAAATATCAAAAAGATTCATTATTTGCTTTAATTTCTGATGCGGGGTCTCCGTTAATATCTGATCCTGGACACAAACTAGTAAAAAATTTTATTAACAGAAATATTTTTGTCACTAGCGTTCCCGGCCCATCATCTATAATTTCTAGTCTTCAACTCTCCGGACTAAACATAAATAGTTTTGTTTTTTTTGGTTTTGTTCCAAAAAATAACAATTCAGCAAAAACCATAGCTAAAAAAATTATTGAACTAAATCTCACTAGTATTTTTTTTATTTCTGGAAGAAAGCTTAAGGATTTTTTAGAACTTATACATATAAATTCTAAAAATATTGAAGTAGCCATATGCAAAGAACTTACAAAAATTAATGAGACTGTCTTTAGGGGAAATATAAAAGATATGATTAATAAAATAATTAACAAAGAAATTAATTTGAAAGGAGAGTTTACTTTAGTTGTAGGAAGTCGCAAAATACTGTCAAAAAGAAGTATTGATGATAAAATTAGAAAGCAAACACTGAAAATATTACAAAAAAATACTTTGACGGAAACAGTTGAAATAGTGCATAAATTATCAAATATTTCTAAAAAGGATATTTATAAAATGACGATAGAACTTAAAAATGCCTAATTTATTTAGTAGTTCAAGAGAATGATTAGATCAATAATATTAGTCGTTGGATTAGTTTTTTTATCTATTGGTTATGGCTGTTCGCCAGCCGGTGTTCTTGCAAGTGGTGGCGCAACAACTATGATAGTTGCTGAAGGGGATAAATCTCTAGGAACTGTTGTTGATGATGCAACTATAAAATTAAGTATATCAAGAAAGTTTTTAATATCTGAGAATAATTTATTTGTAAATATCAATACAAATGTCGTTAAAGGTATGGTTCTTTTAACTGGCATTGTAGAAAATCAAGAAAGCAGAATTGAAGCAGTAAAAATCGTTTGGGAAATTGATGGTGTTAAAGAAGTCATAAACGAAATTGAGATAGGTAATAAAACATCAATTAAAGAATATGCAAATGATGTCTGGATCACTACTCAGATCAAGGCTTTGGCGGCTAAAGATATTGGTCTACGTTCAATAAGTTATAATGTCGAAACCATTCGAGGAAAGGTTTATTTAGCTGGCATAACAAGTAGGCCGGAGCAATTGGAAACCCTGGTTAATTTAACTAAAAGCATTAAAGGAGTTAAGGAAGTAGTGAACTACGTTGTTATTAAAAAATAATTCACCTCAGTCTTCCGAGTTTTTCGCCTCCTAGAATATGAATATGAAAGTGTGGGATTTCTTGGTTGCCATTTTTTCCATCATTTGTAATAAGTCTGTACCCAGATTTATCTAAGCTAAAATTTTTTATTACTTCTAATGTTTTATCAAAAAAATACTTAACAGTCTCTTTGTCTGTGTCAGAAATAAATTCTCTAAAATTAATAACTGAATTCTTTGGCACGCCAATAATGTGTATTTTTGCTTGAGGATTGATATCATAAAAAAACAAAACTTTTTTATCTTCATATACAATATTGCATGGAATTTCTTTTCTAATAACTTTTGCAAAAATATTATTATCGTCGTACATTTTTCCTTTTTGATAGTTCTTTTTTTATATCATTAAGATTAATTTTTTTTGAATAAAGCATTACTAAAAGATGATAAATCAAATCTGATGCTTCCTCAACTACCCTTTTTTTAGTACCTCGAAGATAATCAATAATTAATTCAGTTGATTCTTCAGCAACTTTTTCAGCTATTTTGTTTTTCCCCTTCTTTATTAATGATTTTGTATATGATTTTTTATCCTTTCCTTTTGCACGTTTTTCAATAACAGAATATAATTCTTGCAAAAAATTATCGTTTTTTTTACTTTTCATTTTATAACCTTACTTTTATTCCTTCTTTCCTCAAATATTTCTTCACTTCCGTTATACTAAATTTATTGAAATGAAAAACAGAAGCTGCCAATAAGGCGCTCGCCCCTCCTATAATAACTCCGTCTTTAAAGTGGTCAAGATTTCCAACCCCGCCACTTGCTATTACGGGGATACTTAGAATATTTGTCACTGATTTCAAAAGATCAAGATCAAATCCACTCTTTGTTCCATCTTTATCCATAGATGTTAACAAAATTTCACCTGTGCCTAGTGATTGTAATTTTAGCATCCATTCCATTGCATTAATGCCGGTGTCTTTTGTTCCCCCATGTGAAAAGACTTTCCATGAATTATTTTGTTTTTTTGCATCAACAGCTGCAACTATGCATTGACTTCCAAATTTTTCAGAAGAATCAGAAATTAATTTTTCGTTTAATATGCCAGCAGTATTAATGGACACTTTGTCAGCACCAGCATTAAGAAGATCTCTAATGTCTTCAACAGAACTTATGCCGCCGCCAACAGTTAATGGAATGAAAACTTTTTCAGCAGTTTTTTTAACTATATCAATCATAGTGGATCTTTTTTCAATAGAGGCGCTTATATCTAAAAAACATATTTCATCTGCTCCATTGTTTGAATAATAATTTGCTTGCTCAACAGGATCTCCTGCATCAACTAAGTCTAAAAAATTTATTCCTTTTACAACTCTTCCGTCTTTAACATCTAAGCAAGGAATGATTCTTACTTTATGCATTTTTAATCTCTTCTAAGTTATTCAAAATTTTAATTCCCTTTTTAATTTCAATCTCACCTAAATAAAAAGCTTTACCAAGTATTACTCCTTCTAAATTTGTAATTCTACCTTTGGTGCTATTTGTATTAGATCTTAAATTTTTTAGATCTTTGTATGAGCTTAGCCCCCCACCTATAACTGTTTGTTTTTTTAATAGATCTAACAACATAAGCAAAACTCTCAAATTTAATCCCTCCATAGTGCCGTCCCTGGATATATCTGTAATAATATATCCTCTGATATTACTATCCTCATAAATTTGATTAATGTCTAGTGTTGTCAATTTAGAATTTTCTACCCAACCATCAATCATTACTTGATCGCTGAATCCATTAATAAGAACATCTATAGAAACATAAATTTTATTCTTAAAATCTTCAGCTATTTCTTTTACAAGATCATAATTTTTTACTGCCAAAGAACCAATTATTAAATAATCAATATTCCTTTCAAGCCAGAACTTAGCATCTTTTTTGCTTCTTATTCCTCCCCCAAGCTGAATGGGAATTTTTACTGATTTTATTATATTTATAATTGTTTCCTTATTGATTCCTGGGCGTCCAAAAGCAGCATCTAGATCAATGATGTGTATTCTTTCGCAACCTTGGTCTTCAAAGAATTTAGCTTGTTCAATTGGATTGTCGTTATAAATTATCGCTGATTGTTCTTTGCCTTTGGTTAGACGAATACATTTATTATCTTTTAGATCAATTGCAGGTATAAGTTTCACTTAAGTTGTTTTAAAAAATAAAACCCTTTTATGTTTTTTCCATCTACTAAAGCATAATTGGGGTTGGTTCCCCAATGTTTGTAGCCTTTTGATTTAAAAAGTTGAATTGCAGCTTCCTGTGTTTCACGAATATCTAATTGTACGAAATTAATGTTATTTTCTCTACCCACAACTTCTGCTTTGTTTATCATTGCTTTGGCAAGACCGTAGCCTCTGGCCCAAGGTGCAACAAAATGATAAGTAATATTACATATATTTTGTTGAGCTTCATTATTAGAGGGTTGAAATATCAGTTGTAAAGTTCCTGCAATGGCACCGTTTAATCTTCCAACAATAAGTTTTCTATTTTTAACAAGCAAAACTCCTTTCCAGTATTTATTCAAAATGTCTCTTGGGGGAACTTTTAACCAGCCAAAGCCACCTCCAGCTTTTATGGCTTGTTCAGTAATGTTACAGAGATCTGCTAAATCAATCTTATTAATAGATGATAGTTGTTCTACACTGATTTTAATTTTTTTTTGTAATTCGGCATTCATAGTTTTAAAAAATTTTTTATTAGTTTTAATCCTTGCTTTGAGCTTTTTTCTGGATGAAATTGCACTCCATATATATTTTCTTTGGAAACAAATGAAGTAAAATTTTTTCCATAATTAGTTATGCCAATTATGTTTTTATTATGTTTACAATCAAAAAAATAACTGTGTACAAAATAATAGTCATTCAATTTTTTTCCTTCAACAAGTTTATTATTGTCATTTATTATTTTTACCTCGTTCCAACCCATGTGGGGCAATTTCAAGTTATTAACTGATAATTTTTTTATTTGACCCTCAATCCAACCTAGCCCCTTATGTTCTCCGTTTTCATAACTAATATTTGCAAGCAATTGCATTCCAACACAAATACCAAGAAAGGGTATTTTATTAATAATAACGCTTTTGATTAATTCATCTATCATGCGAGGTATGCTTGAAAGACCTTTCATACAACTTTCAAAAGCTCCTTGCCCTGGTAGAACAATATGTGTTGATTCAGCAATATCTGCTGGCTTGTTGGTAATTATAACATTTGCTTTCAAATTACTTTCGTTAGCTACTTTTAAAAAAGATTGTTGAGCTGATAAAATATTGCCAAGCCCATAATCAATAATGGCTACATTTTTGTTCATTTATACTGAAACTAGAGAGAGCCCTTAGAAGATGGAATAATGTTCTTTATTTTGTTGTCAATTTCTATTGCAAAACGAATGCTCTTTGCAAAAGCTTTAAAACATGACTCAATTATGTGATGGTTGTTTTTTCCATAAAAATTTTCTATATGTAAGTTACATTTAGATTCGTTTACAAAAGCTTTAAAGAATTCATAAAAAAGCTCAGTGTCCATTTCTCCAATTTTTTCTAAACCCAAATCAACTTTCAACACAAGTTCAGGCCTGCCGGAGAAATCAATTACACAACGAGAAAGACATTCATCCATTGGTACATAAAAAAAACCGTATCTTTTTATTCCTCTTTTGTTTCCTAAAGAATTTATAATTGATTGTGCAATAACATATCCAGTATCTTCAACTGTGTGATGTAGGTCAACATGTGTATCTCCAATTGCTTTTAGATCCAAGTCTATTAAACTGTGGTGTGCAAAAATTTCAAGCATGTGATCAAAAAAACCAATACCAGTATTAACATTGTTATTTCCAACGCCGTCTAAGTTAATACTACAAACAATCTCTGTCTCATTGGTTGTTCGTTTTACCTCACTTTTTCTCATATTGCTGGTCTTTTATCAGTATAAGAAAAGATATTCTACTTCAATAACTTGATTAAATAACTAAAATAACCATTTGATAATAAATAAAAGAAAATTAATGAAAAATAATATTATTAAATCAACAACTATAATTGGTATAAGAAAAGATAAGAGCGTTGTTATTGCAGGCGATGGGCAAGTAAGTATGGGCAATACAATAATAAAGGCTAATGTAAAAAAGGTTAGGCGTCTTGGGTCTAATAACTCTGTCATAACTGGATTTGCTGGATCAACTGCTGATGCTTTTGCTTTATTTGAAAGGCTTGAATCAAAATTAGATCAATATAAAGATCAACTTAAAAGAGCTTGTGTGGAACTCGCAAAGGATTGGAGAACTGATCGTTATCTTCGTCGTCTTGAAGCAATGATGATTGTGGCTGATAAAAATATAAGCTTATTATTGTCTGGTACTGGAGATGTAATTGAAACTGACGATGGCATATTGGCGATTGGCTCAGGGGGACAATATGCAAATAGTGCTGCAAAAGCGCTTATGAAGAATACTAGCATGAACGCAAAAGAGGTAGCGCTTGAATCATTAAAAATAGCTGCTGAAATATGTGTTTATACAAATCAAAATATAGTTTTGGAAGAAATTAATTTATAATCATGGAGTTAAGTTTTAGTCCAAGAGAGGTAGTGTCGGAACTTGATAAATTTATCATAGGACAAACCAATGCAAAAAGAGCTGTTGCTGTTGCCTTACGAAACAGATGGAGAAGAAAACAACTTCCTGATAGTCTAAAGGAAGAAATACTTCCAAAAAATATCTTAATGGTTGGACCAACTGGTTGTGGTAAAACAGAAATTTCAAGACGACTAGCAAAATTAGCTAATGCTCCTTTCATCAAGGTTGAGGCAACAAAATTTACTGAGGTTGGTTATGTTGGAAGAGATGTTGAGCAAATAATCAGAGACCTGGTAGAAACAAGTATTGGCAAAACAAAAGTTCAAATGGGCAAAGAAGTTAAAGCCCATGCAGAAAAAAACGCAGAGGAAAAAATACTTGATGTCTTAGTTTCTAAAACAGCAAGTGCTTCCACAAGAGAAATTTTTAGAAAAAAATTAAGAAATGGTGAGTTAAATAAAAAAGAGGTTGAAATTGCTGTTACATCCATTTCTTCTTTAAGTTTGCCAACGATGGACATACCTGGAATGCCTGGATCTCAAATGGGTATGATAAATCTTGGTGATATTTTTGGAAAATCTTTTTCTGCGCCTAAAAAAAATAAAAAAATGACGGTAGAAGAATCACATTCTTACTTGCTCCAAGAAGAAACTGATAAACTTCTTGATAATGATAGAATAATTAACAAAGCTTTAGAAGATGTGGAACAAAACGGAATAGTTTTTATTGATGAAATAGATAAGATTACTTCTCGCAGTGAAAAAGTTGGCGCAGATGTATCAAGGGAAGGTGTTCAAAGAGATTTGTTGCCATTAATTGAGGGGACAACAGTTAGTACTAAACATGGTGTTATTAAAACAGATTATATTTTGTTTATTACTTCCGGTGCCTTTCATACATCAAAGCCTTCTGACATGCTCCCAGAACTTCAAGGACGGCTACCTATTAGGGTTGAGCTTGAGAGTTTGTCAAAGGATGACTTTAAATTAATATTAACAGAAACTCAAAACAGCTTAATAAAACAATATATAGGCTTACTTGGAACAGAAAAAGTGGAATTGGTATTTGATAATAATGGTATTGATAAAATTGCAGAACTTGCAACCGAAATAAATCAAAATGTTGAAAATATTGGGGCAAGAAGATTACATACAATTATGGAAAAGCTTCTTGAAGATATCAGCTATAATGCTTCCGATATGGGGCCTCAAAAAATCAATATTAACACAGAGTATGTTGAAAAGAATCTTGGTGAGCTTATTAAGAGTCAAGACTTGTCTAAATTTATACTTTAATTATTGATTTTTAAATAAACCTTCCCTAACCATCGGATGTGATAAAAAAATTTAAAATAGAATTATCAATATTGGTTGTTTTACTCATCAATATTTTTATCTCAAACAATGTTGATGTTGTTTTTTATAATATTTTACATAATCTTAGTAAGCCTTTTCATGATATTTATTTGAAAGATTTTTTTTGGCAAATTACTCATTTTGGAGATTCAATATGGTATATTTTTCCATCGCTATTTGTAATTATTTTTTATTATTTTATAAAAAAAATTAATTTTTTTAATAATCAAAAAAATATTATTGAGCTTTGTTATAATTTCAGTGTTTACTTAATTTTATCATTGTTAACTACTGGATTAATAACACAACTACTAAAACATACAGTTGGAAGGCCAAGGCCAAATTATACTTCATTGGGTTTTGACTTTAATTTTTTTGGCCTAAATTCTGAAATTAATTCATTGGTTGAATCTTCAAGATTTCACTCCTTTCCTTCTGGACATACTTCAACAATATTTACTGTTGTCTTAGTGATTGTTTTGTTTTTACCAAAACTAAAATATTTTTTTATTATATTGGCTGGAATAGTTGCTTCTAGCAGAATAATCATGGGGGCACATTTTTTAACTGATATAGTTGGTGGAATAACTGTTTCGTATTTGGGAGTAAAGTTAACAAAATTATTTTTAGATAAGCGTTTTTTAATTAAAACTAGTGAAAAAACAAACTTGCTTTTCAATAAAAAATTTTATCTTTCATTGGTTATTTTGCTGTTTTTAGCTGTCTTTTTGGCTGTTGGTTCGTCTATTGATATTTATTTGAGTCGTTTGTTCTATCTTGGAAACAATCAATTTTTTCTTCAAAGTTATGATTATATAACTATTTTTGCTAGAAAAATTATTTTACCTATTATTGTTATCTATATTTTTATCTTGCCAATTTTTTCAATGTTTTTACCTTTAAACCAGATTTATTTAAAATATATATTTAAGCTTAAAGACATCGTTTTTTTATTGTTTGTAGGTATTTGTAATCTGGGGATAGTTGTTAATCTTTTTTTAAAAAATCTTTGGGGTAGAGCAAGACCAGGAGATATATCATTGTTAGGGGGTGAAGAAAATTTTACACGTTGGTTTCAAATTTCAGATGCTTGTGTTAATAATTGTTCTTTTGTATCTGGTGATGCTTCGGTTGGTTTTTCTATTATTGTCCTTTATTTTCTATCAAAAAAAATGTTCTTTTTTTGGTTGTCGCTATTTTTTGGGTTTAGCATTGGATTAGTTAGAGTAATGGAGGGTGGGCATTTTGTAAGTGATGTTGTTATGGCTGCACTAATTTTATATTTAGTTTATTATTTACAAATAAAATATTATTTTAATAAATATGACTAAAACAAATTATTTTTTATTTGTTTTGTGTTTTGTATTATTGGTAATCAAGATAATATCTATTTATTTAACAGATTTTGATTTGTTTGGAGATGAGGCGCAATACTGGTTGTGGTCCCAAAATCCTGATTTTGGATATTTTTCTAAACCTCCTTTATTACCTTGGATAATCGCTCTTGTTTGTTCAATTTTTGGCAATAGTCTTTTTGTAATAAAAATGATTCCAACTTTCATATATTGTGTAAATTCTTATATTGTTTTTTTAATCACAAAAAAATTATATAGCAATCTCGACTTAGCATTCTTAACGGCAGCAGCATTTTTTCTTATGCCCGCTGTTTCCTTTTCATCTTTTTTAGTTTCTACAGATATTTTACTAATATTCTTTTGGTCCTTAGCTTTGCTACAAATATTAATTATTAAAGAAAATCAGAACATTATAAATTTTATTTTATTAGGAGCATTTGTTGGTTTAGCTTTCTTAACCAAATATGCAGCAATCTATTTTATTTTTTCTATGCTGTTTTTGTTGTTTGAAAAAAAAATGAGAAATGTTTTCTTTAAAAATAAGTTATCTTTATTATACTTAGTCCTGACGTTTATAGTAGTAATTGCTCCAAACATAGTTTGGAACATTAATAATAATTGGATAACTTTTGAACATGCTGCCGATAATGCTGCGTTAAATAGGATGGGTTTTAATTTTGTTGAGAGCATAAAATTTATTGGAAGTCAAATTTTAATGGTCGGGCCTTTGATTTTTCTTTTTTTTATTTTTGGGTTTGTAAAAAATTTAATTAATGATTTTAACACAAGATTTCTTCTCATCTTTTCCCTACCCGTATTTATTATTATATTGATTGAAAGTATTCTGGTTAGAGCTAACGCAAATTGGGCAGCGGTTTCTCTAATTTCTTTTTTAATTTTATTTGTGCATACAACTTTTATGTTTAGCAAAAAATTAATTTTCATAAATAATATAGCGAATTTTATTTTTGGATTATGCTTCTTTTTTTTTATAGGAATCAGCGCGTCTTATGGTCCTTTTAAAAGAATTTCTGGAATTAGTTCATTTGCTGATTTTTTAATAAGTCATCATAATCTTGAGCATATTAATAAGCTCGTTATAAGTGATAGAATGTTGTTTTCTAATCTACGTTATATTTTTTATAATAGTGAAATACAAATGTATGTACCATTTGCTCCAAATAAACAATGGGGGCATCATTTTCAAATTACAAATCCGCTGCCAGCTGATTTTAATAATAATTTTATTTTCTTAGGATATGTTGATCAGCTTAGTTATTTAAATAACAAACACATTATAAATCTTGTTGATATAACAACTGTCCCATTTAATAAAAACCCAATAAAAATTTATGAAGTTATATTTTAAGCTAGTTATTGTTTACGTTTTTTTTGTATTCACAAGTTTTACGTCTCTGTTTGCCGATAATTTTAGAGAAGCCTATGTTGTTGAAATAGGTAAAATTGACATTGGAAAACTATTGTGGGACGTTCACATATCTGATTATGATTATAAAATTTCAATTAGATTAAAAAACAAAGGTTTTTTATCTAAATTATATAAATTTGAGGGAAGTTATGAGGCTAGTGGAAGTGTGATTAAGGGCTCTTTAATTCCAATACAATACAAACAATTTTGGTCAACAAAAAAAAAGGTAAGAGAGGTTGAAATTATTTTTAATAACGGTTCAATAACTGAGTTAAAAATGCTTCCTGATGAAAAAGAGCGTCCAAGAATTGACTATATTGAAATTAATAATTATTTTGATCCATTGTCGTCTTTTGTAAACATATTGTTTGGAAAAGATAAATCAAAAACTATTGATGGTCGTCGTGTTTATTCAATGGTTGTTGAAAAAAAAAATGATTATGAGAACGGGGAAATTAAAAAAGTGTTAATCGAAGATTATATAAATATTTGGGCCGATCACAAAAGAAATGACTTAGAGTATATTGAAATAGGGGGAAATAGTAGTAAAGGAGTTTTCTCAATGCCCAAAATTATGAAAATTAAATTTAGGGGTCTTTTATATAAATTAAGAAAAATCTAGTTTTTGTTTTTTCTTAAATAAACAAAAAAAGCCCCATCTCCTCCGCTTTTAATGCTTGCTTGCTGAATATTTAAAATTTTAGATTGAGCGGCTTTGTGGTTTGTCCAATCAAGAAAATTGCTTCTTATTTTGCCATAGTAAAGCTTTATTTCTTGAGAGTGGTCGTTTACTTTTTTTATAGATCCTTTTCCGGTTATAAATAAAATACATCTATAATTTTTGGAAAAACAATCATTAATTGTGTTAAAAAAAATTTTTTTTGCTTCGTCGAGGGAACATCCATGAAAGTCAACTTTTCTATTTATTGGAATTTTATTTTTTTTTAATTTTATATTTATGTCGCTTTTTTGAATTCCTATTTTTTTTTGTGTGACAACATTTTTTATCTTTTCATCAATTTTATAGCCATCAGTTTTTTTTATGATGGTCTTTGGACTGTGTGATTTTGTTGATTTTGGTATAGGTTTAATAATTTTGTTGTTTTTTTTTATTGGTCTAACACCTTCTAGGGATTTTAAGAAAATATTATCATTATCTTTATTTGACATTTTTATATTCTAATAATGAGCTAATTAGTTTTTCAACTCTTTTAGGTGTTTGAGTATACCAGTGGCTGTCCAACATTTCTAATGCAGCCATGTGCAAATATTTTTTTTTAAAAAATTTATTAAATCTTTTAAATTTTAAACAATTCTTTATTCCAAGCTGAAAAATAATTTCCAACAATACTTCTTGTAAATTTTTAGGTAAGTTTTTTACATTATAGTTTTTATTAAAATCATTCAAAACCAAATTAAAGTCATTTTCGAAAACAGCACTTAAATATTTTTTTGAATATTTTTTTTGATGAAGAAATTTTTCTTTTTTTTTAATTAAGTGTCCGAAGCCTATTGTTGGTTTTCCCAATTGATCATAATAAATCTGGTTGCGATAGCCTTCATTTTTTTTTATTTTGACTTTTAATTGAAAAAACCTAGACAATTTAGGTTGAAGAAAGCAGCCAGTTTGGATCTTTTGATTTTATAATTTTTTCAAAGGTCCAACTATCTTGTTTTTTTACTACTGTATTTTCGTCGTTGTTTTTAAATTGCTCACTAACAAATTTAATACATATTTTAATGTGGTTTCCTTCTACAAATACTTTTTCAACACTTTCAATGTTTAATGAATAAAATTGATAGTTTGAATTAATTTTTTTCTCATCTATTTCTTCTTCAAAAGTTTTAAAAACATTTTTTGTAACTAGTTTTTTTAGTGTATTTTTATCTCCTTTGTTAAATGAGTTAATAATAGCCTCAAATGCTATTTTAGCACCTTCTAAGAAATTTTTATGATCAAAATCACTAATTATTTCATATGCAGTTATAAGTTTCGATATTTTTTCATCTAATTCTGGAATGTTTTTTGTTGTGTTTTCTTTTGTTTTGCTTGGTCGGGTGTTCACATTTTTTTGTAGTTTTTTTTCAAACCCAATTCTTTTGCCCAACACATTCCTTAGTCTAAAAACTAAAAAAACTGCAATTCCGGCAAAAACAATTATATCAAAAATTTGTAAATCTCCATAAAACACAAATACCCTATATAATTAAATTATAGTATTTAGTAGTTCAATTTATGCCATAAAGCATCTTTTATATTCTTAACAAGCTCTTTGTGAGATTGTATTTCTTCTTTAGATATCTTAACCTTGTTAATGTCGTTCTTGTTTATTTTGTGATATTTTGTCTGATTTTTGTTGTTTTTTTTAGAATTTGAAAGATTAAACGTAGTTTGTTTTCCTCCCAACAGCTCTAGGTAAACCTCAGCCAATAACTGACAATCCAAAAATGCTCCATGTAGTTTTCTAGAACTTAAATCTATTGAGAATCTTCTACATAAGTAATTAAGATTTACTATTCTTGTATTTAGTTTTTTTCTTGCAAGAAGCATTGTGTCAATTATCCTGTTCTTGATTGGTTTTGTGCCAATTAACTTGAGCTCATTATTAATAAAACCTACATCAAAATCAGCATTGTGTATGATTAGTGTGTCATTTTTTATAAAATCTAAAAATTTATTTGATTGCTCTTTAAATGTTGAGTGTTTGTTTAAAAACTCGTTGGTGAGTCCATGAATTCTTATTGTATCTTCTTTTATTTTTTTGTCTGTGGAGCAATAAAACTGTAAGTAGTTTCCTGATGGGACATGGTTGAAAAGTTCAAGACAACCAACTTCTATAACTCTGTCTCCTGTTCTAAAGTTTAAACCTGTAGTTTCTATGTCTAAAATGATTTCGCGCATTATTGATTTTCTTTTATTAAATCAATTATGTTTAAAACATTATTGAGTGACCTATTTATGTTTTTTGAAGTGTTAACAACAAAATCAGATTTGTTTCTTTTTGTTTTGTCTGTCAATTGAGTCTTTATTATTTTTTCTAATATTTCTTTGTTCATTCCCCTTCTTTTAATAGCCCTTTTTTTTCTTAATTTTAGTGGGGCATAAAGAAGTATGACGTAGTCACAAATTTTCTCTAGCTTATTTTCAAACAAAAGTGGAATGTCAAGAAAAACCAATCTTGTTTTTTTTTGTTTCTGTTTTTGCAAAAAAATATCTCTATCCTTTTTAATCTCTTTATGAATATATTTTTCTAAATTTTTTCTTTTTTTGGAATTATTAAAAATTTCTTCGCGGATAATTTTTTTATCAATTTTTTTTCTTTTTAAAGATTTTCCAAGATTTATTTTTTTAAGGTAGGTTATAAATTTCGTCTTTGGTTTTGAGTAAATTCTCTTAACAACCAGGTCTGAATCCTGAACCGCCAGTTTGTTTTTTTTAAGCAGCTTAACAATTGTTGTTTTGCCTGATGCAATGCCTCCAGTAAGTCCGACTATTATTGTCATTTTTTTTTTATTTTGTCTAATAGTTTTGATCTTAGCCCCACATCATTAATATCTGGCAATATTCCAAACCAAATATCAAAACATAGTGCAGCTTGGGATATCAGCATATTTATTCCATGTATTCTGTGTGCAGAAAAAAAATATTCGTTAAAGAAGTTTTTACCGTTTTCTTTTATGGTCTTATAATTAATATCAACTCCAACATTATAATGATCAATGGTTTGCAAACAATTGTCGTGTAGCAGGCCCAACTCTCCTAAAATGTTGGGGTTGGGTGTTGTGTTGACAATTACACTTGATTCTAAGGTGTGTTTTAACAATTCATCTAATTTGAACGGTTTAATAATGGCGGTCTCTATATTTTTAATTTTTTCTAAAGTTCGATTAAAAACCTTTATTCGTCTAAAACCCATTTGAACCAATGAATAAACCACTGCCTTGCCGGCCCCCCCATACCCAACAACCACTGCTGTATCGTGTTGAAAAACCTTTAGATATCTTGTCTTTTTGTGATTGGGGCCACACTCTTCTAAACTATGCTTTTCTTTAGGTAGTTTTCCTAGGGGGCTGTACTTCTTTATAAAATTTTCAAGCACGTTCATAAAACCAGCCCAATCCGTGTTTGTTCCGCTTATTGTATTATTATTGTTTATTGTCACGCAGTTTACAGCCTTTATTTCGTTTGCGTGTTTGTCTTGTGATGTTAGATAAGAAATTATTCTTTCTTTAAAGGGTATTGTGATGTTAAGCCCTACTAGGCCCTCTTCTTTCAACAAGATCTTTATTTTTTGATCAAAGTCTTTTTCTTGAATCTCTACATATCCGTACTCACCATTAATATTGTATTTCTCAAACCAATGTCGAAAGATGTTTGGTGACAAGCTTGTTTTTACATTGTTGCCAACAACATAAGCTTTTTTCATAGTCATTTTTCCATACTAAAATTTTTTAAAAACAATAAAAAGGGGAAAAGGGGGAATCCCATAACATTAAAAAAATCTCCTTTTATGTTTTCAATAATGTTTGGTCCCTCCTTCTCGATTTGGAAACAGCCAACAGAAAATAAAACACTTTTGTTTGTTTTCTTTAAATATTCATTAATTTCTTTTTTTTTTAGTTTTCTTACTTTTATGGTTGTTTGTTGTGTTTTTTTCCAAACAAGTTTGTTTTTATAGTAAGCTGCGGCACTAGAATATATTTTATGTTTTTTTCCCGAGAGTTTTTTAATTTTTTTTTTTGCTTCTTCAATGTTTTTAGCTTTTTCAATTATTTTATTATTTAGATCAATTGTTGTATCGGACCCAACTACCAAATAATTATAATATTTTTTACTAATGCTCGCAGCTTTGTTTTTTGCTAAACAAAGAGATATTTTTTTTGGGGATATTTTTTCTTTTATTTTTTGTTTTTTTATTAATTCCTCATCACATTTTGGTGGAACACGAAAAAAATTTAGTCTATTTTTTTTTAAAATATAAAACCTAGATTTACTATTGCTGGCCAGAATAAATTTTTTGTTGAAAAACATGTTAATAAAATACCAGATAATTAAGGGTTTTAACAAGACGTTATTAATAAAGTTTGTTTGTTGTTTGTTTTTAACAGGTTTTATCCATATAAATATGATTGTTTTAATTATATTCAGTGTCTATTTAAAAATAAGTTATTAGTTTTTATAAAATTGTATTTATATTTAAAATATTTGTTTTTTTTCTTAAAAACCAAGTAATTATATTTTTTATTAATATAATTATATTTTTTTAATAAAATTATACATATTTTATATAATACTTGATAAAATATGTTTTTTTAGAATTAAACCTATTCACACTAACAACTAATGATAAAAAATAATATATAAATAAATTATATTTTGACAATTAATTAAATAATTAATAATAGTTAAATTTCTTTACTACAACTTCCAATAATTAAATATGAATTTACAAGAGTTAAAAAATAAAAAACCTGAAGAACTTTTAAAACAAGCAGATAAACTTGAAATAGAAAACCCCTCTTCTTTTAGAAAGCAAGATTTATTATTTACTATTTTAAAAAAAATAGCTACAAACGGCGAATCGATAATAGGGCTAGGTGTTATTGAAATAATGCAAGACGGTTTTGGTTTTTTAAGATCACAAGAATCAAATTATTTACCTGGACCAGACGACATTTATATTAGTCCAAACCAAATTAAAAAATTTAGTTTAAGAACCGGAGATAGTATAGAGGGCGAAATCAGAGCTCCAAAAACAGGGGAGAGATATTTTGCTTTAATAAAAATCATTAAAATTAATGACGAAAAACCAGACCTTATTAAACATAGAATAAATTTTGAAGATTTAACCCCTTTATACCCCAATTCACGATTTAAACTTGAACAAAAAAACCCAACACCTGATTTCACAGAAAGGATAATTGATATAATAGCTCCGCTTGGTAAAGGTCAAAGACAATTAATTGTAGCACAACCCTTTACTGGCAAAACAATAATTATGCAAAAAATTGCTAACGCTATTACCAAAAATAGTTCTAAAACCAAACTCATTGTTCTTTTAATTGATGAAAGACCAGAAGAGGTTACGGATATGGCCAGATCAGTAAAGGGTGAGGTAATAAGCTCAACATTTGATGAGCCAGCATCACGACATGTTCAGGTTGCAGAAATGGTAATAGAAAAAGCAAAAAGATTAGTAGAATATAAAAAAGATGTTGTTATTCTTTTAGATTCACTAACAAGATTAGGAAGAGCATATAATACAGTGGTTCCTTCAAGTGGCAAAGTTTTAACTGGTGGGGTAGATGCAAACGCACTACAAAGACCAAAAAGATTTTTTGGTGCAGCAAGAAATGTTGAAAATGGCGGTTCATTAACAATTATTGCAACAGCATTAATTGATACTGGTAGCAGAATGGATGAAGTAATTTTTGAAGAATTTAAAGGAACAGGAAATAGCGAAATTGTTTTAGATAGAAAACTTAGTCAAAAAAGAACCTACCCAGCATTTGATATTGGAAAATCTGCAACAAGAAAAGAAGAGTTGTTGTTAGACAAAGACGAGCTTGGAAAAACGTTTATTCTTAGAAAAATACTTGCTCCAATGGGTGTTACAGAGGCAATGGAATTTTTATTAGACAAAATGAAAAACACCAAAACAAATAATGAATTTTTTCAAAGTATGGGAACAAAAAACTAGTACAAACTGCTGTTTTTTTTAACATTTTTTAATACAAACAATATAGATTAATTTTATATACAGTAAGCATAGACTTGTATTCTGTATAAGTTTATTTATTCTATATTATATGGGAAAAAGACAAGATACTATATATGCCCTTTCAACGCCATATGGAAAATCTGCAATTGCTGTGTTTAGGGTTTCAGGCAAAGATGCATTTAATTATATTAATAAAATGTCTTCTTCTATGCCAACCACACCAAACAAATCCTTACCAAACAAACTAATTACACATGATGGCAAAACAATCGACCAAACAATAACAACTTATTATAAAGCACCAAAAAGCTTTACAGGAGAAGATGTAGTTGAAATATGTTTACATGGCGGGAATGCCGTTATAAATAAATTTATTGATGTTTTTAAAAAAAACAAAAGAACACGACTTGCTGACCCAGGTGAGTTTACTAGAAGATCTTTCGAAAACAATAAACTTGACATAACCCAGATCGAAGCAATATCAGACATAATTCATGCTGAAACCGAAATTCAAAGAAAACAAGCCTGCAGTCAATTAGAGGGCAGCCTTGCAACAAAAAGCAAAGAAATTTATAAAAAAATGGAAATTATCCTTGCTAATGTTGAGGCCATAATAGATTTTACAGACGAGGAGCTTCCAAAAAACCTATTAAATGATACAAAAGAACAAATAGAGAACATTATTAATGAAATTGATGATGTTTTAAAAAACAACAAAAAAGGAAGAAAAATACGTGATGGTTTTATAGTTGGAATTATTGGAAAGACAAATGCTGGCAAATCAAGTTTTATAAACAATATATCAAATCAGGAAATTGCTATAGTTTCCAACGAACCCGGAACAACCAGGGATGTTCTAGAATCATATATTGATATAAAAGGACTTCCTGTCAGGTTTTATGATACTGCTGGAATTAGAAAACATAAGAACAATATTGAAAAAATTGGTATAAAAAAATCTAAAAAAATATCTGAAGAAGCTGATTTAAATCTTGTTTTTGTTGACAAAATATCAGATATCAAAGATTTTAAAAATGTTTCAAATCCTATATATATACAATCAAAATACGACATTAGAAAAAATCCAATTTCCAACTCTAAAATCAAAAATATTTCCTCTAAAAACAACCATGGTATAAATAAACTATTAAAAATCATTTTTGATAATCTTGGAAAAAACAACATCATCCATAACGCATACATTTCACGTGAAAGACACAAAAACAATCTAACTGAAACAAAAATACACCTAGAAAACTCTAAGAAAAAGAAAAAATACGATCTTTTTGCAGAGGATATACGTCTTGCCCTTAAAGAAATTTCAAAAATATATGGTAATTTTGATATTGAGAATATATTAGATATAATATTTAGCGATTTTTGTATAGGAAAGTAATTTCACGTGAAAAGAATTAAGTATTATGATGTTATTGTTGTGGGCGGAGGACATGCGGGAGTAGAAGCCGCCGCCGCCTCATCAAGAATGGGAGCAAAAACAGCACTAATAACTCATAAGACAAGTAAAATTGGC
>Ga0187833_10001655_pt1 | contig 25091 bp, 22 predicted proteins | sample ETNtaG_37_FD_167968 | JGI IMG/M metagenome (GOLD analysis project Ga0187833, IMG submission 167968) | Marine microbial and viral communities from oxygen minimum zone, Eastern Pacific Ocean - ETNP2014_SV_400_PacBio MetaG (Illumina Assembly) | ecosystem: Environmental > Aquatic > Marine > Hypoxic...
CGCGAAGCATGCTGATGATCTGTTCTGGTTTGTAACCTCGGCTCATTCATTCCTCCATATTAAAAAGGTCAGAATGCGCCAAAATCTCTTAATTAAACCTGGACCACTTTTCGGGGGTCACGCCAAGACAGAAATTCAACATTCAAGACTTGACCCCATAGCTACACTAAGGGATTGTTATCCCCATTTTGGTAAGGGTCTGGATGTCCATTCGTCCCGTTTGAGGGAGCCCCTGAGCCTTCTGGTATTCGATGATGGCCGCCCTAGTTTGCGGCCCTGATACTCCATCGACGCCCCCCTTGTAATAGCCTTGGCGCATCAAAGCCTCTTGAACGCGGGCCGTCATCTTCGAGAGATTCTGTGGACTCGGCTTGGCAAGTGTCGTCGATGCACCCGGCTCCCTTTCTGGTGCTGGCGAAGCTGCGGCAGGCGGTGTTGGTACTGATTGCGTCGGCTCCGCTGACGGTTGCGGAGCAGGTAGTTCACCATCCGTTGCGGCAGGCGGCATTGGTACTGGTTGCGTCGGCTCCGCTGACGTTTGCGGAGCGGGTAGTTCACTATCCGTTGCGGCAGGCGGCATTGGTGCTGGTTGCGCCGACGCCGGTGGCGTTGACGGAGCGGGTAGTTCAACATCCGTTGCCTCGGGCGGTGTTGGTACTGGTTGCGCCGGCGCCGGTGGCGTTGGCGGAGCGGGTAGTTCAACATCCGTTGCCTCGGGCGGTGTGGGTACTGGTTGCGTCGGCGCCGGTGACGTTTGCGGAGCGGGTAGTTCAGCATCCGTTGCCGCATCTTCTCCAGTCGTCTGGCCCGGGTAGAAATAGATCAGTCCGTACACGGAAACCGCAACTATTATAAGGCCTAGCAAATACCGTATCATGATTCACTCCTAGGGGCTGTGTCACCCAATCAAGTTTCTATCAAAGCTGGTGTCGGTAAACACGGCTACTGGGATAGAGACGGCTGCGCACAGCTTATTATCCAATGGCACACGATGCTTACGCTTTGCTTTCATATGCTCAGCGGGAACGACCCAGACTTTCGCGGCCAGATCGATTTCCGGCCATTGCTCCAAAATCACTTCATTCGTGCGAGCTGCCGTCAGAATTAAAAACTCCAGTGCTCGTGATGCGACGCTTGTGTCTTTGCGTAGCTTTTGCATGAATTGCCCGACTTCCGTGAAACTCGCCTTTTCCAAAAGATTTGAACCGACATTCCCCAGATAACCTTCAAATTCATAGCGATCACACCTTAACAAGACAAGCGGCAAAAGGGAAAGCCGCTCGGCAAAGACGAAAAGGAATACAACCGCGCCCCATCGCCCGCGCAAGCCGTTTAAATATATTCGAAAAAAGAAAACGTTGGGCTCCCTTGCCGGGTCAAGCCCGGCAATGACGGTGAGAGGGGTGACTGCAATCAAACTTGACAGGCCTCAGTCCGCCTCCGTCTTGCCTTTCACCAGCCCGGCGATGACGCCTCTCAGCGTGCGCACTTCCTGTTCGCTGAGCCGGGCGCGCTGAAAAAGGTTGCGCAGGTTGCGGACCATCGCCGGGCGCTTTTCCTTCACATGCAGGAACCCACAGGCGTCCAATTCCTTCTCCAGGTGCCCGAAGAGGGCAAACAGCTCGGCCTTGTTGGCCGGGCGGGTTTCCTTGGGCCAGGTCAGAGCCGTCGCCGCCGTCGGGTCGGTGGCCTGAAACCACTCGTAGCCGATGGCGAAAACCGCATGCGCGAGATTGAGGGAACTGAACCCCGGGTTGAGCGGAACCGTCAGCACCGCGTCGGCCAGGGCGACATCGTCGTTGCCGAGTCCTTTCGCCTCGCCGCCGAAAAGGACGCCGCAACGCACGCCCGCCGCCGTCAGCCGGCGCATGTCGCTTGCCGCCTGTCTGGGCGTCACCACCTCCTTGGTCATGCCGCGGCGGCGCGCCGTGGCGGCGTAAACCAGTTGCAGGTCGGCGACGGCGTCCGCCGCCGTCTCGTGGAGCCGCAGCCGATCCAGGACCGCATCGGCTCCACAAGCGGCGGCGACGGCCTTTTCGTTGGGCCAGCCGTCGCGGGGCCGGACCAGCCGCAGGTCGAAAAGCGCGCAGTTGAGCATGGCCCTGGCCGCCATGCCGATATTTTCCCCCAACTGCGGATCGACAAGAACCACGGCCGGGCCATCTTTGTCCGCTTGCGGGCCGCGGCGGGCGCCATCCGTTCCGGCCATTCACCAACCATCCGGCATAAGCAATCAGGGGTGATTTAACGTCGCGCCGTCCCGGAACAGCTTGTAGATGATGCTGTCGCGCAAGGCGTTGTAGGAGGCATCGATAATGTTGGTGGAGACGCCGACGGTATCCCAATGCCTGCCATGGCCGTCGGCGGATTCGATCATCACCCGCGTCACCGCGGCAGTGGCCTCGCCGGGGGTGAGGATGCGCACCTTGTAGTCGACCAGGCGCAGGTCGTCCAGTTGCGGATAAAGCGGCGTCAACACTTTGCGCATCGCCGCGTCGAGCGCGTTCACCGGGCCGTTGCCCTCGGCGACGGCCATGTCCACCCGGTCGCCGGCCTCGAGCTTGACGGTGGCCTCGGAGAGGGTGATCAGTTGGCCTTTGGCATTCCAGCGGCGCTCGTCGATGACGCGGAAGCTGGCGCAACGGAAGTAATCGGGAATTTCGCCCAAGGCCCGGCGCGCCAGCAATTCGAAACTGGCCTCGGCGCCGTCGTAAGCGTAGCCGTGGAACTCCCGTTCCTTGACCGTGTCCACCAGTTCGGCCACCTTCGGATCGCCGGCGTCGATATCGAGGCCGATCTCGCGGAATCGCGCCAGGATGTTCGACCTTCCCGACTGGTCGGAAACGACGATGTGGCGATGGTTGCCGACCAGCTCGGGGATGACGTGCTCGTAACAGCGGGGGTCCTTTTCCACCGCCGAGACATGGACGCCGCCTTTATGGGCAAAAGCCGATTTGCCGACGTAAGGGGCGCCGCGGTTGGGAGCCCGGTTCAGGCGTTCGTCCAGGACACGCGAAATGTGGGTCAGATGGGTCAGGTCCGCCGTCTCGATCCCCGTTTGGTAACCCATTTTCAGCATCAACGAGGGAATGAGGGAAACCAAGTTGGCGTTGCCGCATCGCTCGCCCAGGCCGTTGAGCGTCCCTTGTACGTGGCGGACGCCGGCGCGAACGGCGGCCAAGCTGTTGGCGACGCCGTTGCCGGTATCGTCGTGGCAGTGTATTCCCAGCCGGTCGCCGGGAATCCGCTCGGCCACATCACCGACGATTCGTTCGATCTCGTCGGGAAGGGTGCCGCCGTTGGTATCGCAAAGAACGATCCAACGGGCGCCTCCCTCGCCGGCGGCGTTCAGGCAGGCGAGTGCGTAATCGGGGTTGGACTTGTAACCGTCGAAGAAATGTTCGGCGTCGAAGACCACTTCCTCGACCCGCTTCAAGGCCAAAGAGACGCTATCGGCGATCATCGCGACGTTTTCGTCCGCTTCTATGGCCAGCGCCACTTCCACTTGGAAGTCCCAGGTTTTGCCAAACAAACACAAGGTCTGGATGCCGGTGGAAAAAAGGGCGTTGAGGCCGGGATCGTTTTCCGGGCCGCGGCCAGCCCTTCGCGTCATGCCGAAGGCGGTGAGCTTGGCGCTGGCAAGCTTGGGAGGATTGGCGAAAAAGGCATCGTCGGTGAGGTTGGCGCCGGGCCAGCCGCCTTCGATGTAATCGAAGCCAAGGCGATCCATTTCATGGGCGATGGCCAGCTTGTCGGCGGCATTGAAATCGACGCCCTGGGTCTGCGCCCCGTCACGGAGCGTGCAATCGTAGAGATAGACGCGCTTGCCGCCGATGACAGTCTCGTTCACGTTGATGCCGCTCCTGGAAAAGGACATTTTTCTTATCAAGGATGTAGCCACTTTCCCAAGGCGACACCAGGGTTTTGACAACGGCGCTGAATTCTTTAGGCTGTCGGATCAAGCCGTGCCGCCGCCGGCCGACGGCGGGGACCGTTGTGGCTGTTGGCGCAGGTTGGTATTAAATCCAGGACAGAGACTTGGGCGCATGGACCCGGAATCGGTCAAACAACAACTCGATAGGGAGGGCTATAGGCGCATTTTCGTTTGGACGGATGCGCCAGGCGCCCGTTATCCCGATCACACACACCCCGGCGAGACCGCCCATATCGTCCTCGCCGGCGAAATCGTCATTACCTCCGCCGAGGGCACCCAAACCTATAAAATCGGCGGCCGTTTCGACGTTCCCGCCGGGGCCGTCCATTCGGCGGCCGTCGGCCCCAAGGGCTGTACCTATGTCGTCGGCGAGAAATGAACCTTGCCCCCCGTAGCCTTCATGAATGAAAGTCTATTCGAAAACGCTATCCATGACTTCCAGGGCAAACCTTGTGGAAACGACGACCGGGCCGCCGCCCATCTCCATGCCGACCTCGACCGCCTCCAGGACTTCACGCCGGGTCGCCCCGGCCATGGCCGCCTGCTCGATATGCCATTGCATGCAGGATTCGCAATTGATCACAACGGAAATGCCGGCGGCGATCAGCTCCTTGTATTTTTTTGACAAATCGCCGTCCGCGAAGGCGGCCTCCCGCATCTCGAGAAACGCCTCGTAGACTTTCGATTTCAGCGCCAACAGCTTGGCGTGCGCCTGCTTCCGTTCTCGCCTGATATCTTCCAGTTTGCCCATCTACCACCATCCAGATAATCGCGATTGTCACGTTGCCGGCATCTTTACAGGAATCTCGTGGGCGCGCAACTTGGCGTCCGGGCGGCCTCGTCAATTTGGCAGTGCCGCCGGAAGCCATGTGGCAAGCTCCGGAAAGGCGGCAATCAACAGCAGTCCGATCAGCTGGAGGAAGACAAAGGGTAGAATCCCACGATAAATGTCCTTCGTGCCGACCGAGAGCGGCGCAACGCCGCGCAGATAGTTCAAGGCGGCCCCGAGGGGTGGCGTGAAGACGCTGGTCTGCAAGGTAATGGCGATCATCACGCCGAACCAAATGGGGCTGATGTCCATCTGCAACAGCACCGGCGCGACAATCGGCACGAAGAGAAATATCATCGCCATGGAATCCAGGAATAAACCGAGAAAAAACATCACGGCCATGACAACCAGCATGGCGCCGAAAGCCCCGCCGGGCAGGCCGGCGAATAGACGCGTCACCAAATCGTCTCCGTTGAACCCCCGGAAGACCAGCACGAACACTGTCGCGCCAAGGAAGGTGACGAATACCATGGAGCTGACACTGACGGTCGCGCGCATTGCCTCGACCAAGGCGCCGTTGACAAGCAACCGCCTCAAGCAGACGGCGAGGCCGTAGACGAAAACGGCCGTCAAAAGACATGCCATCGCAAAAACAGCAAGCTCAAGACTCGGTACGATGCCTTGTGGCAAGCGAGTATCGAAAACCGTGGCCAGAACAAAAAGACCCAGCAAACTGAACCCGGCGGCGAAAGCGGGCAGTTCGCCTCGGAGTTCGAAACCGGCGGGTGGCGCCGGTATCAGCTTGCCGGCCACGGTTGTCGCCTTGGCCCGAGGCTTCCGGCCTCGTGACCATCGGGGCAAAAGCCCGATCACACCCTCCAACAAAGTCTCTATTTTTATTTCTTCGGCTTGTTGGGCTTGGCGAATGGGTTTTTGGACGGGCGGGTTGGACCTCAGAGCCTTGCGGACCGACTTTGCCGGACGTCCGGCCAGAAGAATGGCGCCGGCCGCGCCAAGGCCGGCGGCCTCGGTCGGCGTGGCGATGCCGGCAAGGATGGATCCGAGAACGGCGAAGACGAGGACCAAGGGCGGCAGCAGCATCTGGGCGAAAAGGCGCCAAGGGCTGACTTCGGTCGTTCGGCCGGCGGCCACGGGTGGACAAGAGCGGGGATCGGCGAGCGCCTTGATGATGATCCACCCCAGATACAAACCGGCCAGCAGCAAGCCGGGAAGCACGGCGCCGGCAAAAAGGTCGGCGACCGAGACGGGCTCGGCCGCCCAATCGCCGGCCAGCCGCTGGGCATCGGTATTGGCGTTCTCCAGGATATCGCCCAACAGCACCAGGATGATCGAGGGCGGAATAATTTGCCCGAGGCTTGCCGATGCGACGATGGTACCGGTGGCCAGACGAGGACTGTATCCCGCCCTTAGCATGAAGGGCAGAAACAAGAGCCCCATGGTCGCCACGGTCGGACCGACAATGCCGGTTGTGGCGGCCAGCAGCATGCCCACGAAAACCGCCGACAAGGCCAAACCACCTCGAAAATGCCCAAACCGGAACTCCAACGATTCCACCAGTTGCTTGCCCAACTTGGCACGGGCAAGCATCGCCCCCATGAATACGAACAGAGGCACCGCGACCAGAATGTCGTTGATCATAATACCGAAATAGCGCGACGAGATATTGTTCAGCAGCCGTGGATCGAAGAGGTCAAGGGCAACCCCCGCCAAGGCGAAGGCGAAAGCGGTGGCGCCGAAAGTGAACGCGGCGGGGAAGCCGAGAAACAGAAACCCGAGGGCCACGGCAACCATCAGCAGGGCGAGAACCTCCGGCCCCATCTTCGGCAAGAACCGCTGTATTCCCTGCTTTTTGCCCAGGAGGGGGCCGTAAACGAAAGCCGACCGTCCACCAGGCCTGTCGACGCGGTACCACGTCTTTTCGCCGACCAGGGCCTTCCCCGTCACCGCGACCGACGTACCCAACAACATTGTCCCGACCTTGCCCGAGTTGATCGAGGGCTGGGACCGAATATTCGCCGTCTTCACCGCGACCATATTCTCGTCCATGGGCACGAGGTCGAAAACCATGGCCGGAGGGGCCGGGGAAGCGGCCTTGGCGGCCATCAACTCCACCAGCTTCGCCTCCGCCAAGCCCGAGAACGTCCCATAGCGCCAAAGATAGGCCTTGAACATGGCCGGATTGGTGCTCTCGCGGATCGATTCCCAAAAGGTGACATCAGCCTCCGTAAGTTGGCCGGGAGGCGCCTGGGAGGATGCGGTCTCGGCTGGCTTGAAATAGAAGTCGCGGGTCAGCGACGACGATTCCCATGGCACCTGGAGTCCGTTGGTCTGTTTCGCCACCTCTCGGCGAACCTGCTTGAAGGCGTCCTCGATCTTCGTTCCGGGAAGCTCCATCGCCTGGATCAGCTGGCCCGTGTATAGACCGTTGCCTCCCTCGCCGTCCGCCGCCACCTTGCCGGGAGCCGTTGCGTAGGCGATTATCGTCCCCATCGGCGCATCGACCGAAGCGAGGCCCGTGGAGACGTTCAGGGTGCTGAATCCGAACGGGTTGTCGCGGCATGCATCCAAAATCACCACGTTCAGCGGGTTGGCGGCGGCATCCATCCGCGCCAGGACGTATTCCAGATCGACCGATTCGACCCGGATCTCCTCCACCGTCTCGATGCTGTTTCCAAGGGGAATGAGGTAGTTCCGTCCCCCCACCTGCACGGCGTGGCCAGCGTAGTAGAACAGGCCGATCGCCCGCGACTTCCTCAGGCGGCGCCCGAAACGAATGATCGCCCTTTCCATCTCCGTGCGGGTCGCGTTCGTCAATTTTTCAACATCGAATCCCAGCGACTTGAGGGTACGGGCCATGGCGTTGGCGTCGTTTTCCGGGTTTGCCAACGCAACCGAGTCGTATCGGCTGTTGCCGATGACCAGGGCAAGGCGGCTTTCCTTGGCGATTTGGGCCAAGCCGCCCGTTGGGTTCAGCGGCGCCGCGACGCCGGCCAGGACGATCAAGGCGGCGGTCAGCGGGAGCCAGCGGCACGTTCGCGTTTGCGTTTCCACTTTCAATCGTTCCCCAACCCCATCGCCGCCGCGGCCTAACCGCTTGAGCCGCCGTTTCTTGGTGCTCCTGGCCTTGGTGCTCCTGGCCTTGACGCTCCCGGATGGCCCCCCAGCACCAGGAGCGAGCGCCCGGCCAAAGCCAGGCCTTGCAGCCCGACCAGGAGGCAGAACACCAGGATCACCGTTTTCAAGAGAAAGAGTCCCGGCAGGCCACCGATCTCCCGCGCCCCATCGAACCGTTCCCAGGCGGCGGCCACGTAGGGCCAGCTTACCCAGGCCACCATCGCGATGAACGGGATCAGGAAAAAAATCACCCCGAACAAGTCGGCTATCGCCTTGGAGCGGGCGTTCCTGGACCGGTAAACGGCATCGACACGCAAATGGCCGTCATGGAGCAGCGTATAGCCCGCGCCGAGCATGAAGACCAACCCGTGCATCCACGTATAGGCCTCCCGCAACCAAATAAATTCGACGCCGAACACGTGACGAAGAACGGCGGCGGCGGCGACGTTGAGGGCCATCAGCAAAATCAGCCAGGCGACCGCCCGTCCAATGCGCTCGTTAAGCCAATCCAGTCCCAGCACGACGGTCGAAATAGACTTCACCGGCAACCCCAATTCCCTTCGCCATCATCGCGCCCATCGGCGGAAAACGCTGCTGTGACGCCTCTGGGCATGGGCACAATATTTTGATAACCAGGCCCGCTGTCAATATCGACCCCCCTCCCCTCCTTTCGCCATTGGTGGACGGGCGCCGGACGAAGTGTACAATGGTACCGTGGAATTGGCGGCATGGATGGCCCGGCGGAGTTGGGGAACGATAATGAGGCATTTGCTTGCTATCAAAACTTGGCTTCTTGCTTTCTTTTTATTGGCCCTGGCCGTCCCTTGCTATGAACATGGCTCGGCCGAAGCGGCCGAATTCGTCGTCTTCGAGGCTCGGCACGGGTCCCTGCGGCCGGGGCAGGTCATCGACGGAAACAGCCGGATCCAGCTAGCCGCCGGGCAACGCGCCACACTCATTTCGCCGGACGGCATTATGCTCACTCTGGCCGGCCCCTTCGAGGGGCAGGCGGATGACTGGCTGGCGAAAGGCGGCGGCGGAGTCTTCGATGTCCTGCGAGAACTGGTGACCAAGCGAGCCACTGGGGGTCACGCGCAAGCCGGATTTTGGCGAGGGAGCTGGGGAACCCGTCGCGCCGCCCGGCCCCTGGGCCGTCGACGTGAGCACCGCCGGGGACTGGTGCTACCTGGCGGGGACAACCGTCGTGTTCTGGCATCCCGGCGAGAGAAAGACCAAGCGGCTTGATATCGCCACGTTGGACCAGTCGTGGAAAGCGAACGGCCAATGGCCCGCGGGCTCGCCGACCTTCGCCGCGCCCCCGGACATGCCTATCGCCGACAACGCCATGTTCTGGTTCACCGTTGACGGCAAGGACGAGTTGATCAAGTTTCGTGCCGTTCCCAAGGGCCTGCCGTCCTGGAAGGCGCAAGCGGCATGGATGGCCCGGAAAAACTGTGTCTTGCAGGCACTGGCGCTACTCGACGAAAAAGATTAACGCCAAAAGCGTCGGGGCGCGGGCCGCCCCTACTCGATGATCGGCTGCGACAGTATCGACAAGCTGATCATCGTGTAGGCGATCATCAGCACCAGCATGGGATATTGGCTGCGATTCGCCGCGTGACGGTCGGGAAACACCCGCAACGCCATGACGTGGGCAATATAGACGGCGAGCACGTGGCCGGTGACGATGGAGATAACAGCCACGTACCAGATCAACTTGGCATTGACGATACCGATATCGAGCCGATAAGCGGCGGTGCCGAACAGGTCCCAACCAAACCCGAACGGATCGGAGAGCTGCGGAATGATGTACTGGCCGGCGATCAACAGGTACGACAGATAATGGGAGAGGTGATAGGCAATGGCGATGGGGACCAGCGACAGCACGAAGTACCCGACCACGTCGCGGGCCGGAACCCGTCCACCTCCGCCGAACATCGCGATGGCGCGGCAGAAGGTCACGTAGATACCGACGAAGATGGCGGGCAGCACGGCCAGGGAGACGGTCTTGATCAGGACGATAAGGTCGAAGCCGGCGCCCTGGAGTGCGATCAGGGGCGCCCGCAAAGTCTGGCTCTCGGCGATCCACTCCAGGATTCCCGTCCACAAGGGGGTTTCGATGATGCCGTCGAAGGCCACGGTGGACAGCAGAATCAGCACGAAACAGACAGTCGAGATGTGGGCCGGGCGGTCGCTCAGCAGCCCCACCGCCGGCAAGCGCGCCTGCCAGCGGCCGGCCTCTCCGACCGTCGGCGCGAGCCGCGCCAGCAGGCCATAGACGGCGGTGAATATCTCGCCGTTTTTGAGCCATACCTGGCGCCCGAAGAGCGCCATGCCGGTCCAGGTGATGGCCGAATAGGCGACAATCAGCATGGCCAAGGTGCGCGGCTGCTCGCTCTGTCCAGAGATCAGCTCCATCCAGGCGAAGACCAGGAACAGCACGACCACCGGCCAACGGTTGAGCAATGCCGGATAGGTAAGGACAGGCCCGAAGCCGCCCGTTGCCCGTTCGAGCCAGGTGAACAGAATCTTCCACGGGTTGACCAGCGCCCAGAGATCGCCGAAAAGGGCCGAGACGAACGCCATCCCCACCCACCAGACGACCCATACGAAAGTGGGCGCGATGTTCTTTAACGAATCCGGGCTGCCAAAGAACCCGGCGGCGAGCAACAGCAGGAATACCGCCACCGAGAGACATCTTACGGCGTTGAGCGTTACGGAGGCGCCGAGCCAACCCATCCCGGGCAGGCTCAGCAGGTTGAAGCGCGGGGCCTCTTCCGCCGCGCCCCGATGTTTCATGAAACTGGCCATGACGACGAACGACAGCGCCACCACGGCGCCGGCGCCGATGAGGTATAGGTTCATCGGAAGCGGCAGGTCGTAGCGGCTGCCGAAGGCATGGGCCAAGGCCGGCGAGGCGGCTAGTTCCAGCAGGGCCGCCGTTCCGGTCACGGCCAGGATTTTGGTATATGGTTCCCTCATGCTGCCGTTTTAGCGGGGATGGACTTCCAGATAAACGACGTTGCCGTGCCCGCCCGTGTAGTGGATGGCGACGGGAAAACGGCCGGCGGCATGGGCCTCGAAGGTCATCGTCCCCGGCGCGCCGGGCGTTACATGGCGTTCGATGTCGTAGCCATGGAGGTGCAGCTCCACCGCTTCGTCGGCCGTCCACCGGAGCTCGACCCGGTCGCCCTCCGTCACCCGAACCGTCCGCAGGTCGGCCGGGACCTTGCCGTCGCGGATGTCAAGGGCGAAGGACCGGTTTCCCCCCGTTTGCGCCCACGCAAGTCGCGGACCGAACAACCATCCGGCCGCCGCAAGCGCCAGCGCCCCGGCATGGCGAAGGACGGCACGGCGGGAAACGGTGGCCGGAAGCCGATTAGCGGCGATTCTGGCGTTCATCCGACATCGATCTCCAAGTCATTCGCCTTGATAGCCGAAGGGCGAGGCAGGCGCTACTCCAAAATTTTCCGATGCCATTAAAATCTTGCCAGTCCGAATTGGGTTGCTATAAAAGGCCCCACGCCGGGTAGGAATAAGAGACGCTCCGCCTCAACAAATCGGCTAGGATTATGCTTAGCCAACCCGATGACGTTGGGGAAACATAGAAAGTAGAGAATGATAATGAAACGACTGGCTTCGCTTTTGGCGGCGGTGTTGGTTATGGCTGTCATCATGCCCGGGTCCGCCCGCGCCGAAATCCTGGCGATGATGAACTACCAAAGCAAGCCGCCGGAATTGCTGAAGTCGTTCAAGCTCACGAGCCTACAGAAAAGCCGGGAAGGTATCGCTATTATAGATGTCGATCCCCGTTCCCCGGACTTCGGCAAAATACTGATGGACATTCCGCTGCCGTCGGAAGTGGCGCACCACATCTTCTACGACCGGGAGATGAAAAAAGCCTACGTAACGTTTCTCGGACAATCGGAAATGCATGTCTTCGACTTGGACCGGTTTCCCTACCGGCTGCGGCGGCTCGTCGTGCCTGATTGCATAATGGGCGAGGATGTAGTCTTCTCCGAGGACAACAAGACCTGGTACCTGACCTGCATGATGTCGGCGAGGGTCATCGTCGGCGACGTGGCGACGGATAAGGTCAAGCAGGTCATCGAGATTCCCAATACCTACCCCCACGGGATCGCCGTGATGAGCGATATCGACCGCATCCTGGTGACCAGCACGGTGAGCGGCGACCTCAGTGACCGGCATGAGTTCATAAGCGTCGTCGAGGCGAGTACCGGGCGTGTGCTCGGTAAGCACAAGATGTCGAACAAGAAGTCCCCGTCCGGCGCCGCGCCCATCGAACTGCTTCGCCTGCCCGCCTCCGACCCAGCCATCGTTTACGTTACCAACATGTATGGCGACACCTTGTGGGCGGCCACCTGGAATCCGTCGAAAAAGGATTTCGATGTGGCCGAGATATTCGATTTCAGCCCGATTAATTCGGGCGTTCCGTTGGAGATGTACTTCAACAAGGCGGTTGACAGGCTTTACGTGACCACGGCCAAGCCCGGCGAGTTCCATATCTTCGATATCTCTGTCGACCCCATGAAGCCGAAGCTGATCAAGACCCTACCGGCCGCCGAGGGGGCGCATCACGTGGCGTTTACCAACGATGGCCGCTACGGCTTCGTGCAGAACTCGCTTCTGAACCTGCCGGGCATGAGCGACGGCTCGGTCACCGTCATCGATCTTCAAGCGCAAAAGGTGGTCCGGTCGATGGATACTCTCAAGGAAAAGGGCTGGAACCCCAACCTTATCGTCCTGCTGCCGCCGTGGAACGACCTGGCGGGACATTGAAGTCGGGCCGAACGGCTGACAGAGAGCGAAAACCATGAAGCGTCAAATGACGGTTTTCCTGTTGTGCATCGCTGTCTTCTGGGGGGTCCTGATGTCGATGTCGCCGGCGTCGGCCCACGGCGTCGGCCCGGGCACCCAAGTGGCGGGTGTCTCCTGGGAGGGTCTGCTTCTCATCGTGATAATGAATGCTATCCTGTTCACCCTTTTTCTTGTCTTCACGCAAACGAAGAAGGGCTGGACAGTGCTTGTAACCGGCGGCGGCGGCTACGTGGGCAGCGCCCTGGTGCCGAAATTGTTGCAGCGCGGGCATAGGGTCACCGTTCTCGACATCTATCTCCGCGGCGATGATGTCCTCGAAAGCGTCCACGGCTACGCCAAACTGCGGGAGGTCAAGGGCGACATCAGGGACCCGCGCGCCGTGGAATATGCGCTCAAGAGGTGCGACGCGGTGATTCATCTTGCCAACATTTCCCCCGGTTCATCGTATGATCCCGACCCCGGCCTCGGAAAATTGGTCAATTACGACGCCTTCCGGCCGTTCGTCCGCGCCGCCAAAAAGGCGGGTGTCAAACGCTTCATCTACGCTTCGTCGTTCAGTGTTTACGGTGTCAAGGACGAGCCCGAAATCACCGAGGAATCGCCTCTCGAACCGCTCACGGAATATTCAAGGCACAAGGCGCTTTGCGAGCAGATACTCGAAGAGGAACGCGAGCCCGGTTTCATCACCTGCACGGTCCGGCCCGCCATCGTCTGCGGATACGCGCCCGGCCAGCGTCTCGACCTCATCGTCAACAGCCTCACCAACGACGCGGTCAACAAGGGACGGATCAAGGTCTCCGGAGGTTCTCAGAAACGCCCCCACATTCACATCGACGATATGACTGACTTGTACCTGCACCTGCTCGACCAAACGGACGCAAGAATAGACGGCAAGGCCTTCAATGCGGGATCGGAAAACCTGACGCTTCTTGAACTGGCGGTCATTGTGCAGTCTGTCGTCGGCGACGGGCCACCGATCAAAATCGAGCCGACGGACGACCTCGATTCCTATCATGTGTCTTCCGACCGGCTACGCCGCGAGTTGGAGTTCGAGCCCAGCCATACCATCGAGGACGCCATTAGCAATCTGGCCGCCGCCTTTCGGAACGGAAAAATACTAGAACCCGTTGACAACCCCAAACCCGTCAACACCGAGACGGCGCACCAATAGGTCAACCTGGGGGGGAACGCCAAAAGCACCCCAGCCTGTCCGCCGAGGCGGTGTCTGTGATCAGCGCGATGACACGGAAAAAGGTTCTCGCGGCCATCGTATTTCTAGCCATCACGCTGTTTTCGACATTGGGCTCGGTGGCGGCGGTAAAGATCTTTCCGTTTCTGACGATCATGGGGGCTTGGGTCGAGGACCTTCGGGTCGCCAACCTGCTGCCAGTGGAGCGGCGCCACCCCGACATTGCCGTTGTCGCCGTCACCGAAGACACCCTGAGGCTTTTTCCCTACCGCTCGCCCGTCGACCGGCGTTTCATGAGCGAGCTTTTGCGGACGCTCCATGCCAAGGGCGTCAAGGCCATCGGCGTTGACTTCCTTTTCGACCAGCCCACGGAGCCCGACAAGGACCGGGAACTCGCCCAGACCCTTCGCGACATAAACAAGGACGTCGCCCTGGTGGTCGCCTTCGCGGGCCAAATGGAGGGGCTCGACGGCAAGCAGGTTGCCTACCTGGACGATTTCCTGCCCCCCGACATCCGTGGCTTCGCCAATCTGGCGAGGGATCCATTCGATGGCACGGTCCGCGCCATTTTTCCGGGGCGCCAGGAGCCAGGCCTGGGGTTTGTCCGGGGAATGGCGCCCAGACTGGCCGAGAAGCTGGGCCTCCACGTGTCCACCGAGACAATCCCCATATCGTGGCGGGGGCGGCCCGAGGGGGGCGGACGGTCTTTCAGGGTGTTCCCCGCTCATGCGCTCAAGGTGGTCCCCGAGACCTATCTGAAAGACAAGATCGTCCTCGTCGGATCGAACCTGACGCTCACCGACCTCCACCGCACCCCCTTCGCCGCCGGGATCGGCGGGCGCCAGGAACCAGAAACGCCCGGTGTCTTCATTCACGCCCATGCGCTGGCGCAACTCCTTGGCGGGCGTCGGCCCATACAGATGGGAGGATGGGGCGAGATCGCCCAGGTGTTCGGTTTCACGTTCCTGGCCGTCGCCCTGTCGTTCCTGGCGGCAAGCTTGTTTTTCCGTATCGCCGCGATTCTCGGTTTCGTGGCCGCCTTGTGGATCGGGGGGGTCGCCGTTTTTTGGTGGCAGCAAGTCCTCGTTCCGCTCGTCACCGCGACGATCAGCGTGGCGATTTCCATGTGGGTGGTCGAAGTCTATTTCGGCCGCAAGCAACGCCAGGAGAAAAGATTGGTGCGCGACGCCTTCTCCCAGTACCTCTCGCCGCATGTGGTCAGGCAACTGGTCGCCAATCCGGAGCTTCTGAAGCTGGGCGGCGAGAAGCGGGAAATGAGCCTGCTGTTTTGCGATGTTCGGGACTTCACCACCATCTCGGAGCATTTCGACGCCAGCGGCCTGACCAAACTGATCAACGACATGCTGACACCCTTGACCGCCGTGATCCTGGAACGCCGGGGGACCGTCGATAAATACATGGGCGACTGCATCATGGCGTTTTGGAACGCCCCCCTGGACGACCGGGACCACGCCCGCCACACTTGTCTTTCGGCGCTCGCCATGCAGGCGGAAATGGGTCCCCTGAACGATCGGCTGGCGGCGGAGGCCAAACGGCAAGGCCGCGAGCACATTCCCCTTCGCATCGGCATCGGCATCAATACCGGCGAGGTGGTCGTCGGCAACATGGGGTCCAACCAGCGATTCGACTACTCGGTGCTCGGCGACGAGGTGAACCTGGCGTCGCGTCTCGAAGGGCAATGCAAGACCTACGGTGTCGACATTATAATTGGCGAGAACACACGGGCCGGGGCGGCCGACTTGGCGGCAATCGAGATCGATTTCATTCGAGTCAAGGGCAAGACCGGGGCGACCCGCGTATTTGCCTTGCTCGGCGACGAGGGCGTGGGTTCCGACGACGGCTTCCGGGCCTTGAGTGCCGCCCACCAGGCCATGCTGTCGGCCTACCGGGGACAGGATTGGCGAACCGCCCGCCAACAACTGGCGGCTTGCCGAAAACTCTCCGGAGGCCTCGACCTGACTGGATTGCACGACCTCTACGAGGCACGCATGACAAGGTACGAGACGGCTCCGCCCGACCCCGACTGGGACGGCGTGTTCGTGGCCGAAATGAAATGACGCGGATGGAAAGTGCCCTGATCCAGGCCATCCCACAAACAACAAAACCGGATTCGAACTCACGACCCCTGTTTTTTATTGGCGGAGGCTCACGGTGGACGGAAATTCAACATTCAAGACTTGACTCCAAAAGTGTGCTTACCGTCAAGCAGCAAATTCAGAATCATCAATTTCCATTTCAATCTGCGTCCCGATTTTTGGGAAAGCAATATCAAGATGGCGTTTGAAGGTCTTCCAGTTGTTCGATATTCGCATGATCGGAAGTAACTGTAGAATGTGATCGCGTAAATCTGGCTGGCCTACTTCCTCAGACAAGAATTGGTGGTGCTTCCATTTTCGTCGTTTATTCTTTTCCTGTGTCGGGTTGAGTTCACGAAGTTTCCCAAGAACACCTGGGGGAAGACGGTCGTAAACTATATCGTTGGTAATGTGACCAAGCAGTGGAGTTTTCGCCCTCCCGACAGGCCATCTCCAATTTTTTAGTCGGTAAATCTGCCTGTAGAACTCGTCGGGGAAGCGTTTTGCCCATGCGAGGCGCTCCTCTGCTAAATAGACAGACAGTAATTTATGGAGTTCATTACGGTCACGCTCGGCTTGGAACCCAGTAGCCTCATCGACTAGGGCGACGATCCCAATTTTTGCGAGGGCACGCACAAGCATTTCAGCCTTTTCCGCAATTGGAAACTGCTGTGTTGTTAATAGGCCAGCAGATCGGGCCTCAAGAAACAAGTCACACACCCTTGGTAACAATTCAGCCCTATACCCAAGCGCTTTACTGCCCGTTGGGGTGATAAAGGCGACGGGAACCGTCGTATCTAATATTTCTTGGGAAATCAGTGATTTAAGGCTCTTTGTAGCAAGAAAAGGCGGCAAACCGTCGGTTACCTGCTGTGAGCGCCCTTTCGGCTTAGTAGAACGGCCCAATGCGCCCAAGAAACCAGCCTGTGTAAGTAAACGAGTTCCGTCCGAAAGAACAGCGCAGGATATTTCAGACTCGCCGATCCTTAGTATGCCTGTGTGGGTTGCTTTCGGGAGGTTCTTGACCGCCGCCCACCGTGCCGTTGCTGCCGTGCGTGCTATATTCCGACGTTCTTCGGCGGTCAGTTTTTTTGCGCGACTCTTGCCGCCCTTACTTTGCGGTGTATCCATGATAAATTTCTCCGATGCTTGCTACATCGGAGGTTTATATGCTTGCTAGCATTTAATAGCAAGCAAAAAATATAGCGGTGTTGTTATGCTTGCTTGCCCCACCGCTTCGCCGCCGCCGCCTTGGCGATCTCGGCCCGGCGCTTCTTGCTTAATTTTTCGGCCCGCGCTTGACCACCCAAGCGACCGAGTTCCTGCGCGGCCTTGTTCTTGCCGTCGTCGGGCGCTTCGTCGTCGATCTCGCCAGTGGCTATCTTGGCGACCGCGACGGCGGCGCCGATCAAGTCCGCTGGTCGTTTCTCTCCTTTAGGGCCTTTAGGCATTATCGGCCCACCTGACCGTGAGTGTGGGCCACATAGAGTCCCCAAATATGCTTGGCTGCCTTAATCACATCTTCCTCAGCGTCGTGGTCTTCTAGGTAGGCATCAAGCTCTTCCCATGAATTGGGATCAGGCAAGCTTTGTTCACCCACTGCGCTATCAACGAACGGGAGGTCCACAGAGTCGCCAAATGGCTGCCCTTCTTTCAAAAAGGCTTTGAATCTGTTCTGATTCACACTTCACTCCTGTTTATGCTTTCCGCTAAGCATACAGGAACGACGTAGAAAATGCGAGACGGAAATCAACTTGATATTACGCTTTCAGACAGGCGTGCTTACGATCTAGCCATACAAGAAAAAATATAGACTGGACAAAAAAACCATGAATCCGAAGTTTTTTTGCGGGGTCAACTTTGACTTCCCAAAAATTCAATTCTTCACTTATTTCGTCTGGTGTTGAAAACCTACCTTCTTCGGGATCGCCTTTGTGATATCTAGCAAGAGGGGAGTTTTTAAGCTGGTCTACGTTATACCCGCTGATTTTCTCGATAGTTGAGGAAAATTTCTTTAATTCACGAGACTGCTAATCGGAGAAGCACTCACAGCTCTTTTTGTAATATTTCAAACTGACAGACACAGACTGTGCCGAAAAGTGCTTTAGTAACTCATCCCCTGGAGAAAGAATTACAACATCTGGCTCTTCCTCAAAGTCTGGTATCTCGAAATCTGGATCAGCCATTCCAATTTTTGTTTATCTTCTTTGCATAATAATCTCGGATCCGTTGTTTAGGTATGGCGTCCGTACACCGCGCCTCCTGCGGACGCCCTCCCCTAACGTCTTTCCATGGACCGTCGTTATGAGTCATTTGCTCAAGTTTCTTCGGGCTGAACTGTCCGTATCTTTCCCAAATAAGTTGCAGAAATGGCAGTATTTTTTTGTCGGGCAACACGGCATCATCATCTAAAGACAGAGACCCCCACCTATTCTCCTTGTATTTATGCCAAATTGACGGAGTAACGGGACCATGCGCCCACGCTTGCATATCCTCATCAAAAAGCACTTTATTTATATTTGCCAAATACCATGCTTGTGCAAAATACATAAGCTTCTGGAGCTTTAGGTGAGTTATGTTGTCGCCAGAATCAGTATCAACCGACTGGATGAAATAATTAGCAATTAACTGAGGGTTTACAGCGTCACTATTATCCACCACGCCCACCTTTTTGTAGCCGCTGGATGGCACTCTCCATTTGGCCCAGAAGGCATCAATCATCTTTGCAAATGGAGTTATCCACAACTAGTTTGCATATTAGCACACATTTAGCAATTGGTTAATCAAAATCCAGGCCCCCTCGAATTTCAAACTGACCCACTACCCTTTTTCCACCTGTCCGATATGGGAACGGACGGCGTTATGATCGGCCATTCATTTCTTGCCGAAGGGGTGGCCCCGGTCCCAGGGGAAGTCAAGGCTGCCGCTTCGCGGCACCGCGCGAAGCGCGGCTTCGGCCTTGAGTTCCCCTGGGATTGGGGCAAAATGACCAGCAAGAGATGAATGGCGGAAAGTGGCGGAATCACGGGCTCCGCAAATCCAGGTGAGTTCCACTTGAAACGACGAAGAGCCATAATTTCAAAGCGTGCTTCGGAAGGGAAAACGCAGGCATGAAAAATACGGCAATTGCGCTAGCCGCCATAGCCGCGGCGGCGTTGACTCCTGGACCGCCCGCCGCCAAGGCGGGGACGTTGGACGACGTCAAGGCCCGAGGGGTTCTCAACTGTATCGTCAGCACCGGCCTCGCCGGGTTTTCGTTTACCGACAAGGCGGGCAAATGGCGAGGTTTCGACGCCGATTTTTGCCGCGCCGTGGCGGCCGCCGTTCTCGGCGATGGCGACAAGGTGAAGTTCATCCCGGCCACCGGCAAGACGCGGTTCACCCTTCTCAATTCGAAAGAGGGCGACCTGATCTTCCGCAACACGACCTGGACCTTCGCCCGCGACGTCGACGTGAAGCTGACCTTCACCGGCACCACCTATTACGACGGCCAGGGCTTCATGATCGGCAAGAAACTCGGCGTCAAGAGCGCCAAGCAACTCGATGGCGCCACCGTCTGTATTCAGACGGGGACGACGACGGAACTCAACCTGGCCGACTTCTTCCGCGCCAACAAGATCGAGTACGAACCGGTGCCCATCGAGACCAACGAGGAAGCGCGCGCCAACTATCTGGCCGAACGCTGCGACGCCTACACGACGGACGTCTCCGGCCTGGCGGCCACCCGCGCTACTTTCGACAATCCCGGCGAACACACGATCCTTCCGGAGATCATCTCCAAGGAGCCGTTGAGCGGCGTCGTCCGCCAAGGCGACGACCAGTGGGGCGACGTGGTCCGCTGGACCGTGAACGCCATCGTCTCGGCCGAGGAATACGGCATCACCCAAGCCAACGCCGACGCCAAGGCGAAGGGCACGAACAACCCCAACATCAACCGCCTCCTGGGTTCCGAGGGCGGCCTGGGGGCGATGTTGGGCCTCGACAAGCAATGGGCCGCGCGCGTCATCGAGGCGGTCGGCAACTACGCCGAGATCTTCGACCGCAACATCGGCCCCAAGACCCCCATCGGGCTTCGCCGCGGCTTGAACGCCCAGTGGTACGACGGCGGTCTCCTATACGCGCCGCCATTCCGTTGACGGATCGGCCCTGGCCGCGTTGCCGCCGCGCCGCGCAAAGCCGCTTGGTGTTCGCCCTTGAGACGGTTTCCAGAATCATGGTACGGATTGCCGGCGACCCCTTTTTCGGCGCCAACGGCGGTGGGATATACAATTTCAAAGCGTCTTTCGGAAGGGAAAATACAAGCATGAAAAACACGGGCATTGCGTTAGCCGCCATAGCCGCGGCAGCGTTGATTCTTGGACCGCCCGCCGCCAAGGCGGGGACGTTGGAAGACGTCAAGGCTCGCGGTGTTCTCAACTGCGTCGTCAACACCGGCCTCGCCGGATTTTCATTTACCGACAAGGCGGGCAAATGGCGGGGTTTCGACACCGATTTTTGCCGCGCCGTGGCGGCCGCCGTTCTCGGCGGTGGCGACAAGGTGAAGTTCATCCCGGCTACCGGCAAGACGCGGTTCACGCTTCTCAACTCGAAAGAGGGCGACCTGATCTTCCGCAACACGACCTGGACCTTCGCCCGCGACGTCGACGTGAAGCTGACCTTCACCGGCACCACCTACTACGACGGCCAGGGCTTCATGATCCGCAAGAAACTAGGCGTCAAGAGCGCCAAGGAACTGGACGGCGCCACCGTCTGCATCCAGACGGGGACAACGACGGAACTCAACTTGGCCGACTTCTTCCGCGCCAACAAGATCAGCTATGAACCGGTACCCATCGAGACCAACGAGGAAGCGCGCACCAACTATCTGGCCGAGCGCTGCGACGTTTACACGACGGATGCCTCGGGCCTGGCGGCCGCCCGCGCCACTTTCGACAAGCCCGACAACCACCTGCTGCTTCCGGAGATCATCTCCAAGGAGCCGTTGGGCGGCGTCGTCCGCCAAGGCGACGACCAGTGGGGCGACGTCGTCCGCTGGATCGTCAACGCCATCGTCTCGGCCGAGGAATACGGCATTACCCAGGCCAACGCCGACGCCAAGGCGAAGGGCACCGACAACCCGAACATCAACCGGTTGTTGGGATCCGAGGGCAACCTGGGGGCAATGCTGGGCCTCGACAAGCAGTGGGCCCTTCGCGCCATCAAGGCGGCCGGAAATTACGCCGAGATCTTCGACCGCAACGTCGGACCCAAGACCAACATCGGCCTGTCGCGCGGCTTGAACGCCCAGTGGTACGATGGCGGCCTCCAGTACGCGCCGCCGTTCCGTTAAACGGCGCCGGTTGGCGATAGAATTACGGCGGATGGCTGGTGGGGTGTCCGGGACGCGGGCTAAAACCGAAGGCGGAGAAAGCCGTTGGCAAGCGAAGCGACGACCACCGCCACCTCTGACGATCCCAACGCCCTATTACGTCTCTGGCGTAACAAGGAAGCGCGTTCGGTCATCATCCAGGTTTTCACGCTGGCGGTGTTGTTCGCGTTCCTGGCCTTCATCATCGGCAACGCCGTCCAGAACCTGGCGCGGCTCGGCAAGACCTTCAGCTTCACGTTCATGCTGGAGCCGGCCAGCTACGACATCAACCAGCGCCTGATCGAATATACGTCCCGCGACAACCACCTCCGGGCGATGTTCGTCGGCATCCTCAACACCGCCCTGGTCGCCGGTTGCGGCATCGTGCTGGCGACCATCCTGGGCTTCATTTTCGGTGTCCTCAGGCTTTCCAAAAACTGGCTGATCAACCGTCTCGTCTACTGTTTCATCGAGTTCACCCGCAACGTGCCGATACTGCTGCATATCCTGCTCGTTCATGGGCTGATCGTTCATATCATGCCGGTCCCCCGCGACGCGTGGGATGTGGGAGAGGCGGTGTTCCTGACCAATCGCGGGGTCATCATGCCGAAGCCCATATTCGAGGACGGCTTCATCTGGACGAGTTTGGCCTTCGCCGTCGCCATTGTCTTCGCCTGGGGTTTCAGGCGCTGGGCCAAGAAGGCGCAGGACGCCACCGGCAAGACCTATCCGGTCTTTTTGGTCGGCCTGGCGGCCATCATCGGCCTGCCGATTTTGGTGCTTTTCGTCTCCGGCCTGCCGCTTTCCTGGGAAATCCCGGCGCTCGGGGGTTTCAATTTCAGGGGCGGCCTGGTGATGCGGCCGGAATTCCTGGCGCTCTGGCTGGCGCTGTCGTTTTACACCTCGGCCTATATTGCCGAGATCGTCCGGGCGGGGATCCTGGCGGTCGACTGGGGCCAGACCGAGGCGGCCTACGCCATCGGGATCGGGCCCAGCCGAACCTTGCGGCTTATCGTCATTCCGCAGGCGCTTAGGGTGATTATCCCGCCGTTGACCAGCCAGTATCTGAACCTGACCAAGAATTCGTCGCTGGCCATCGCCATCGGCTACATGGACATCGTCGCCACCATCGGCGGCATCTCGTTGATGCAGACGGGCAAGGAAATGGAAACCATGATCATCGTGCTTTCCATCTATCTTTGCTTCTCGCTGGTCATCTCGTCGTTCATGAACTGGTACAACAAGAAGATCAAGCTGGTGGAGCGCTAGGACGGATGGACGAAGCCGCCACCGAAAACAGAAAATACCCGCCGGGATGCCATCCCGACCTGCCGCCGCCGGGGATCGCGGCGGGACCGCTGTTGTGGATCAAGGACAACCTGTTCGGCTCGGCGACGAACGTGGTTCTGACCTTCCTCGCGGCCTATTTTCTTTGGCTGAGCATACCGCCGTTGCTCGAATGGGCCTTTTTCGACGCCGCGTTCACCGGCGAATCCCGAAAGGCCTGCAAGGCCCAGGCCCCGGGCGCCTGCTGGGCCTTCATCCAAAACCGTTTCGAGCTCTTCGTTTACGGCTTCTATCCGCGGCCGGAGCGCTGGCGGGTCGACCTGTCGTTTATCTTGCTGATGGTGGCATTGACCCCGGTGCTGTGGGAAAAAGTGCCCCAGCGCGCGAAACTGTTGCTTTTCTCTTGCGCCTATCCTTTTGTTGCCGGATGGCTGCTTACCGGGGGCTTGGGTTTGAAGCCCGTCGGCACGGACCAGTTCGGCGGCATCCTGTTGACGCTGGTGATCGGCATTACGGGTATTTCGTTCTCGTTGCCCATCGGCATCGTGCTGGCGCTGGGCCGCCAGTCCCGCATGCCGGTCCCGCGCATCCTTTGCGTCGCCTTCATCGAGTTCATCCGCGGCGTGCCGCTGATCACGCTTCTGTTCGTGGCGTCGGCCATGCTGAGTTACTTCCTGCCGCCCGGAACCAATTTCAACTTGCTCTTGAGGGTGCTCATCATGGTGACGCTTTTCGCCTCGGGCTATATGGCGGAAGTGATCCGGGGCGGCCTCCAGGCCATTCCCGCCGGCCAGTACGAGGCGGCCCAGTCCATGGGGCTGGGGTATTGGAAGGCGATGCGCCTGATCGTCTTGCCCCAGGCCTTGAAAATCTCGATCCCGGGGATCGTCAATACCTTCATCGCCCTTTACAAGGACACGACGCTGGTCATCATCATCGGCCTTTTGGACCCACTCGGGATCGGCCGCTCGTCCCTTGCCGATTCCAAATGGCAGGGGCTTTCGACCGAGGTCTATATCTTCGTCGCCGTATTCTTCTTCATCAGTTGCTTCGGCATGTCCCGCTACGCCCTCTACCTGGAGCGGAAACTGGACACCGGCCATAAACGTTAGGGTCTTTAGCCATGAGTGAAGCCGTCAACGATCCGATCATCGAGATCAACGGAATGCACAAATGGTTCGGCCGGTTCCACGTGCTGAAGGACATCAACCTCGATGTCAAGCAAGCGGAACGCATCGTCGTCTGCGGGCCGTCGGGTTCGGGAAAGTCGACCCTGATCCGCTGCATCAACCGCCTCGAGGAACACCAGCGGGGCCGGATCGTCGTTGACGGGATCGAGCTCACCAACGACCTCAAGAACATCGACGCCATCCGCCGCGAGGTCGGAATGGTCTTCCAGCACTTCAATCTGTTCCCGCACCTGACGGTGATCGAGAACCTGACGCTGGGGCCAATCTGGGTCCGCCGGACGCCGAGGAAAGAGGCGGAAGAATCCGCCATGAAGTACCTGGAGCGGGTGAAAATCCCCGAACAGGCGGAGAAATTTCCCGGTCAGCTCTCCGGCGGCCAGCAGCAGCGCGTCGCCATCGCCCGCTCGCTCTGCATGAATCCCAAGGTCATGCTGTTCGACGAGCCGACCTCGGCGCTCGATCCGGAGATGATCAAGGAGGTCCTGGACGTGATGATCGAGCTGGCCGAGACGGCCATGACCATGATCGTGATCACCCACGAGATGGGCTTCGCCAAGGCGGTCGCCAACCGGGTCATCTTCATGGACGAGGGCGAGATCATCGAGCAGAACGAACCGCGCGAGTTTTTCAACAATCCCCAATACGACCGCACCAAGCTGTTCCTCAGCCAGATCCTGGCGCAGTAGGGCGGCGGCGCGGCGCGGCCAGGAGAGGAGAGCCCGGCTTTGTCCAGCATTGTTGGGCCGAAAAAGACGAAGATGGGCACTGGGTTTTGCTGACGCCGATTAATTTGCGAGACGAGATTTCCATCTAGCGAACTTAGGGCTCGTCACAAAATAACCATGTCACTTTACTTCCGTCGTCATGCCCGGCCTTGAGCCGGGTATCCACGCGGTCGATGCCGAGCGCGGGGCCCGTGGATGGCCGGATCAAGTCCGGCCATGACGACGGAAGGGAGGATGGCGATTCATTTATTCTGTTACGGCCACTTACTGTGTTTTGCGACAGTTTCGACCGGATACCTCGGACGCCATTGCTGCCAAGCCTCCGGTTATCCTGATTTGTTGAGCTTCCGATATAAGCTGGCAGAGTTCGGCCCGTGTGTCTTTGGTCGCTTCATAAAGTATTGATAGGCCGATCAACGTTTGTGCCAGGCCGATCCCATGAACACGTCGATCCAGCCCGCGATAGAGATCGAGCGCCTCCTTGTAGGCCGTCTCCGCCGCCGCATGACGCTGCGTGTTGCTATAGAGGAGCGCCAAATTGTTCAGCATCGTCGCCACATCGGGCTCGTAGGCGGCGGCG
>Ga0187833_10001656_pt1 | contig 25078 bp, 19 predicted proteins | sample ETNtaG_37_FD_167968 | JGI IMG/M metagenome (GOLD analysis project Ga0187833, IMG submission 167968) | Marine microbial and viral communities from oxygen minimum zone, Eastern Pacific Ocean - ETNP2014_SV_400_PacBio MetaG (Illumina Assembly) | ecosystem: Environmental > Aquatic > Marine > Hypoxic...
ATCACCCATTGCTCCAATTTTTTGACCCCGTTTGACTTTTGTTCCCTGTTCCACCGAGTGAGCCCCAAGATGTCCATAAAGTGCGTAGAGTTTTTGTCCATCGGGATCAGGACCATGGTCGATGGCGACGGTCAATCCCCAACAATTTTCATCATGCACCTCCAGGATAGTCCCGTCCCTTACTGCCAGAATAGGGGTCCCAGGTAAATCATGGATGTCGATCCCCTGATGGGGCATTCTCCTTTTCTTACCTCCCACCCCGATATTACTGCCAAAATCAGAGAAGATCCTGGAAGCTCCCTCGGGAATCTTGAGCCTTCCCGATTTTTCTGGAACGATTTTTTCAGCCCTTGGCTCTTCCTGGGTTCTTGTCCTGGAAGCCGCTGCAGGCTCCAAAAAGCTTTGTTTCTGCTGACAGGCTCCCATGATGAAAACCATCAAGCCTAGAAGGATTAATTTTTTATGAAGCATGTTCATCGGGTAAAGGATGTTACAAATACCTTGATTCAAGGATCTGATTGATTCTTTTCCCTCCAGAAAGATTTCAAACTAACTCCAGAGAGCAATCAGGATACCGATGGAATGAATCTGCTCAACTGTCAGTTTTCTTTTTCAGGATCAGAACAGATTTGCTGGTTGGATCCTGATCACCCATCCTCTCGCTATTCCCTTCATCCATCAGGACAAAAACCGGAGTACTCCCAAACAGAAACTTCCAGCTTTGCCGATGGGTAAAACCGCTTCGCGGTGTATTTCAAGGTTGGGATGGGAAGCTCGACCTAACCAAAATAAACGATCTCATCAATAAGAGTTTGAGTCCATGATCTTTGAAAAACAATGCCAGCGGTTTCACAGCATTTCTTCTAGGTATCTTGCAACTTCTCATACACCCTCACTTTTGACTAGGTATTAACTGTATGCTGTAGTATTACAGAATGACTGCACTTCCATCAGGATAATTCCATGCAAACTGCAACGAACAAACTAACCCGAAAGTTTCAAGCAACTGTTCCTGCTGCCGTCCGAAAACAACTGAAGCTTCAAGCTGGTGATGTGATCGCTTTTGAAATCGACCCAGATAGGATTCAGATCAGAAAAGCCACACCGCAGGACCTTGAATTCAGTTCTGCTCTGGCTAGGACCTTGAGTGAATGGAATTCCCCCAACAACGAGGAAGCCTATCGTGACTTGTGAACCGTTCGACCTTGTGTTCGTCCCCTTCCCCTTCACCGACTCTTCTCAGTCCAAACGCAGACACGCCCTGGGACTCTAACAAAAAGCAAGTTTTGGTGTCTCATAGGGCACTCGGTTTTGGCAATGACCACCAGCCAAAATAATGAACCCTGTCCTCTGGATGTACTCATCACGCAACCAAAGCCGTCTGGTCTCACAGCACCTTCTGTAGTCCGAATGAAACTGTTCACGCTGGATCATCGGCTAATTCTAAAAAAATTGGAACCTGGTCCAAAGTAGATCAAAACAGGTCAAACAAAGTCTCTCGACAATCATTGATTACCTGCAGCCAGGCTGAAGCCCTCGGCGGGGTGACCGTCCTCGTCCTCTATGGTCTCTTCGAGAGATAACTCTAAACTTTCCTCACACACATTGTTTTTTGATCGAAAATCAATAAACGTTTTCTTGGCAAAAAAACCCTCCTCCAATTCTTCAGAAGAAGACCCTCAAAAGTGTTTTAATGGTACAATGAACGCATCAGGAAGGGGTCAGGAGGAGCCATGATTTTTTGCACATAACGCGTATAAAGTTCATGCCCCAGAGAAAGTTTGGACTCAACATCCTGAGGATTGGTGATGTTCCATTCTTCATTGGAAGAAAGTCCAATCACGGGAAAATTATCCCACTCCGCCATGATGAGCCAGTAGGCAAATTCCTGGGCAATGATCCGTTTGTGGACATCATACTTTTCCTCATCCTCATTCGAGTCATCCAAAATGGATTCATAGGATGAAATATCATAGTGTCCTTTTTGAATCGCCTCCCTCATTGCACGTACCAGCAAAGATTCTTCGGACAGATAATCCCATTCTTCTGGAAAAGCCTGATAAAACACGATCGCCGTCAAGGTGTGTAAAAGGTGTTCCAAAACCTCATTGACCTGGTTCGTACCTGGTTCGTTCATCTCCCAGATGAAGTCAACCGCTTGGTTATGGTCATTCGTGAAATCCCATCCAGGCAATTCATCGAGGTGCATGTCCTGGTGCGAAGACAGTCCCACACGTTGAAGGGTCTTGCCACCACGTTCAGGATTTTTTGCTGCATCAAACACCCTGCTTTGCATCGAAGCATCCATGCCTGATTTGGGAAACATCGCTTCGTAGGTCTTTCCTACATCAACCAGGAACTCATCTGAAACCCCATTCAGTCCTGCGATGGTCAGTCCATGGACTTCAAAATATCTGTAAAACGGCTTAAGTTTTTTTGATGAAATGAAATCGATCTTTTCGGTCAACAACATGATGGATTCCTTTGGATTTTCATGGGGACTGAAGGTCTTGTGAACTTCTGTCCCAGTACAGGACAGAAGTGCAAACCCCACCAGAAAACCCAACAACTTTTTATTCTGAGGCTTTGAAAAAATCCAAGAAAACGTCATTCCCACTCTCTCACGGTTTTGATTTGTTTTTCGGAAAACCTGGTTTCTTTTTATGCGTCGGAGGAAAGCGGAATTTACACTTTTCTCCATTGATCAAAAGATCACCACGTTCGGTGAGGAGGTAATCCTGTTCTTCAGGGTTTCCATTGCACATCACCGCCATCCTAACCGTATGACGACCTCTGCATCCTGTGATGAACAGGCATGAAAGAACCACCATCATCAAAATCATTTGCTTCATCAGCAATGCCTCAAAAAAAGTTCATTAAAACCAAATCTACTCATTGTAAACCAACTTAGAACATTAAGATTCTTAAAAATCTGCGTCTTTGCCCCAGGGGAATCTTTTCGGGTTCGGACTCCCAAGCATCCGGGCATGACCCGTCTTGGTATTGACGATCGCACAGAGGGGGCCACAGTTGATCTCGTAGGTCCCAACCGCCTGGAACTTCCCGTTTTTAAAACTGGTGTGGGTATAGAGATAAAACACCAGACAGGCTAGGAAACAAAATTTAAACAATACATCGAAAATCCCTTTAATCATGATCGTCCCTGGTTAAGCGTGTTCGAAAGTAAATATATCTTTTCCAGTTTCTTTTTATTGATAACCCGAATCAAATCCAGGACTGATAATTCTCCATCAATCAGCGAGGTCAGACGATATATCTGAATTGTACTTTTTTATTTTTTTTATTTTAGAAATCCATGTCTAGGACACAGTGGTCCACTGTGTTGAATTGAAGGAATCATCCAATCTTCTAGGATCAGAAAAAGGACACCTCCAGATTACTCCAGTGCATCAAGTTCCTGGGCCAGTTCACGTAAGCATAGCACCTCGATATCTGCTGACTTGGGATACCGTTCCTGACCTGTATAGACCACAAACACACGGTTGGGTTGGATGTCCTCAACTGCGAGATGAAAACCCCGTTCCAATTTGGGTGCCGTACTTTTTTTGATTTCAATGGCCCAGATTCCATGACTCCCGCCCAGTTCTAGGACCAGATCAATCTCGGCCCCTGCCGAGGTTCGGTAAAACGAAGCCAGGGTTCGTTCCGGCATCACAGCAAGCAGGTTTTCGATGACATACCCCTCCCAGCTCATGCCTGCAATCGGATGCCCCAGCAAATCTTCCTTGGTACGGATTCCCAGCAAAGCATGAAGAATCCCGCTGTCACGTAGGTAGACTTTCGGGGATTTGACCAGTCGCTTCAGGACATTTGCTAAAAAGGGAGGCAAACGGCGCATCAGAAGAAGATCCACCAACAGGTCCAGGTAGTTTGAGACGGTCGGACTTGAGACCCCAAGACCCGATGCAATTTTTAAGGCATTAAACAGGCTTCCCTGGGAATGCGCGAGCATCGTCCAAAACCGCTCCAGGGTCTCAGCCGGAATCCTTGGACCCAACATCGGCACATCCCGTTCCAAATAAGTACGAATAAAATTCTGTCTAAATTTGAAACTGTCACTATCGTTTTGGGCCAGGTAGCTTTCTGGGAAACCTCCACGCAACCAATGCAGCTCCCATGTTTTTTTTTGGCTGAGTTCCAGAATTTGGAAAGGGGTCAGGTGGACATATTCGATACGCCCTGCCAGGCTTTCTCCCGACTGTCCCAGCAATTCAATTCCTGCAGACCCAAGTAACAAAAAACGCCCCTTCCCTCGACCTTGACTGCGTCCTTCGTCGATCAATACCCTGAGCACCTGAAAAAGCTCAGGAATCCGGTGAATCTCATCAAGGATTACCAGGCGGTCTGAGAAGCGGTTTAAAAAAAACTCAGGATCTGCCAATTTCTGACGGTCGGTGGCGGACTCCAGATCGAAAAAAACCGAATCAGATTAGCTTCAAATATATTTATGACTTAATCTAGATCAGAAACCGTACACAGAGGAACTATTAGGATGATTAAGGAATAAAATGGAAACCCATTTGGATCTACAAAACGGAATAAAAAGATTCCGCACGAAAAGCCTCAACAAGCCACCATCCTTCAAATCCTCTTGAAAAGGGTTTTCATCCTTCAAATCTTTAGAAGCAAAGCTTTGATTGGAACCCGTTCGTCCCATGAATCCTAGAGGGAGGAATATCTTGCAAAACCCAGAAAAATTCTGGAAGTTATGCATAACTTGAGAAGAAGATCATGAAATTTGGAATTTTATATTTCATGATATTTTTTTACAAACCCATGTTTTTATAGAACATTCATGCCTGATGCGGGTTCCTAGCGAGAACCTGACAATCCTTTTTTCACCCAGCTGGATCCGAATCAATTGATTCGGACCAGAGCAACCCATCCATCGAACAGGAAACATGAGAAGCATTTTTATCGGAGCCAGCTTTCTGGTTCTGGCCCTGAATGGTTTGATTTATCTTGTCTGGCCCCCCGTGTTATGGTCATTGATCCTGTTCGGTCCCTTGATTCTGGTTGGATTCCGGGACATGGCCCAGACCCGTCATTCGGTATTGAGAAACTTCCCGGTGGTTGGGCACATGCGTTATTTTTTAGAACTGATCAGTCCTGAAATTCGTCAATATTTCATCGAATCCGATACCAGTGGAGCACCCTTCAACCGTCAAGAACGGAGTGTGGTTTACGAACGGGCAAAGAACGTCCGAGATACGGTCCCTTTTGGAACCGTGAGGGATGTTTATGCAACAGGTTACGAGTGGGTCAATCATTCTCTGAGCCCAAAGCATCTGGATTTGGAGGAAGTTCGCGTCCTGGTTGGAGGAAAAGACTGCAAACAACCTTATAATGCTAGTCTGCTGAACATCTCGGCCATGAGCTACGGGGCTCTCAGCCAGAACGCCGTGATTGCACTCAATAAGGGAGCGAAGATGGGAAATTTCGCCCACAACACCGGCGAGGGATCCATCAGCCCCTATCATCTTCAAGGTGGTGACCTGATCTGGCAGGTGGGCACAGGATATTTCGGTTGCCGAACCGATGAAGGCAAGTTCAATCCGGATATGTTCAAGGAAAAATCCGCCCTTGAGGAAGTCAAGATGATTGAGATCAAACTCTCCCAGGGAGCAAAACCTGGACACGGAGGGATCTTGCCTGCTGCTAAACTGACCGAGGAGATTGCTTCCATTCGAAGTGTGCCGATGGGCAAGGACGTCAACTCGCCTCCTGGACACACCGCTTTTTCGAATCCAACCGAGTTCATGCATTTCATACAACTGCTGAGGGAACTTTCAGGAGGGAAACCGATCGGATTTAAACTTTGCGTCGGCAAAAGGCGGGAATTTCTTTCAATCTGCAAAGCCATGCTGAAAACAGGCATCACCCCTGATTTCATTACCGTCGACGGCGGTGAAGGAGGTACTGGAGCCGCACCACTCGAATTCACGAACCGCATCGGCACTCCTTTGGTGGAGGGCTTGATCTTTGTCCATAATTCGCTGGTCGGGTTTGACCTGCGCAAAGAAATGAGAATCTGCACCAGTGGCAAGATCACCACTGGTTTTGACATCATCAAGCGTCTGGCAATGGGAGCCGACCTCTGTTATTCGGCCAGAGGGATGATGATGTCCCTAGGATGCATCCAGGCCCTCAAATGTAATACCAACACCTGTCCCGTGGGAGTGACGACCCAGGATCCTGGACTGGTGGTGGGGTTGGTCCCTGAAGACAAGTGTAAACGTGTCTATAACTTCCAGAAGAATATCATCAAAAGTGCCTGTGAAATGATGGGGGCGATGGGTCTGGAAAAAACCGATGATCTCAAACCCTGGCATTTGATGAGGCGAACTGAAGCTTATGAGATTCGTAATTATTCAGAAATATATGATTTCCTGAAACCAGGTGACCTCCTCAAAAAATCTCTTCCGGTTAGTTATGCACGAGCAGTTGAAGCTGCCAATGCAGAAAGTTTCAATGATATTCATCCCTCTGTTTAATCAAACCTTGAGTGAATTGAACCACCGACAACATTTAAATTGAGAGAAAATTGTGAAAGCATCTGATCTGTTCGTAAAATGTATGGAGGAAGAAGGAGTAGAATATCTGTTTGGAATCCCAGGTGAAGAAAACCTGGACCTCCTCGATTCGCTCCGGAATTCGAGCATCAAGCTGATTCTCACCCGTCACGAGCAGGCAGCAGGTTTCATGGCCGCCACTTATGGGCGTTTGACCGGACGTGCCGGAGTCTGCATGTCAACCCTTGGACCTGGAGCAACCAACCTGGTCACCGCTGCAGCCTATTCCCAGCTGGCGGCAATGCCAATGGTCATGATAACCGGCCAAAAACCGGTGAAGCACAGCAAGCAGGGAAAATTTCAAATTCTGGATGTGGTTGAAATGATGCTCCCCTTGACCAAGTTCACGCATCAGATTGTCAGTGGGAACAACATCCCTTCAAGAGTCCGTGAAGCCTTCCGTATCTCACAGGAGGAACGTCCTGGTGCTTCCCATCTTGAACTTCCTGAAGACATTGCTTCTGAAAAGACCGATTTAAGCCCCATTCCTGCGAGCCGTGCCCGAAGACCTGTTGCCGAAAACAAAGCGGTAAAACAGGCCGTGGACATGATCGAAGCAGCAAAAAACCCGCTGCTCCTGATCGGAGCCGGTGCCAACCGCAAACTTCCTGCACGAATGCTGCGTGCGTTTGTGGATAAAACTGGAATCCCGTTCATCAGCACCCAGATGGGCAAGGGAGTCCTGGATGAAAGAGATCCGCTCTTTCTTGGTAACGCCTCGCTCTCTGCCAATGATTTTCTGCACAGGGCCATTGATAATTCGGACCTCATCATCAATGTCGGGCATGATGACATCGAAAAACCTCCTTTTTTCATGACCGAGGATTCATTCCAGGTGATTCACATCAATTTCATGAGTGCGGATGTTGATCCTGTTTACTTCCCTCAACTGGAAGTGATCGGAGACATTGGCAACAGCATGTGGCAGATCAAGGAAAGAATCATGAAAAAGGATACTTGGGATTTCAATTATTTCATGAAGGTCCAGGAACAGGTCATCACGCACCTTGCCGAAGGAGCCGATGATCCACGTTTCCCAGTCTACCCGCAACGGTTGGTGGCTGATGTCAGGAAAGTGATGCCCTCGGATGGCATCATCGCCCTGGACAATGGTGTCTACAAAATCTGGTTTGCCCGAAATTATCTTGCCCATCAGTCCAATACCGTATTATTGGACAACGCCTTGGCTACGATGGGGGCGGGATTGCCTTCTGCCATGGGGGCGAAAATCGTTCACCCAGAACGTTGGGTGATGGCCATCTGCGGTGACGGAGGGTTCATGATGAATTCCCAGGAACTCGAAACTGCCGTCAGACTGAAACTCAACCTTGTGGTCATGATCCTCCGTGACAATGCCTATGGGATGATCAAATGGAAACAGGCCAACATGAATCTCCCTGAATTCGGGCTCGATTACGGGAATCCAGATTTTGTCCGATATGCCCAGAGTTATGGGGCACAGGGGCACCGTGTCGAAGAAACGGAACAACTGGTTCCACTGCTAGAACAGTGTTTTAACACACCCGGAGTTCATGTCGTGGAAGTCCCCATGGACTACAGTGAGAATGACCGTATCCTCAATCATGAAATCAAGGAGCGAAGCCAAAAGATTTAGGCTGACTTTAAATTCTGGGTACTTTCTGTCATAACATTCTTTTTTTTAACAAAAAGAACCTCGTTCTTTCAATTTTCCCTTGGGATGTATACGCCCATTCCGTGAATAAACTAAATTGAATATGGAACATTATGATCTATGCATAATCGGTGGCGGTCCCTCAGGTTATGCTGCTGCCATGAGAGCTGTGGATTTTAATAAAAAGGTACTTCTTGTTGAAAAAAAGCGTTTGGGGGGAGCGGGCATATTTGATGGTGCACTTTCATCAAAAACCTTCTGGGAAATTTCAAAAGAATACGGATCCTTCAACCAGAGGATGAGGCATTATGGACTTCCGATGCCTTCAATTGGATTTTCAAATGTTGTGAAGGAGGTCGAAGAAGCAGTCATGGAGCGTTCAAATCAACTCCAAAAACACCTGGACCAGGTGATTGAACGTGATCCACAACATTTTACTTTTTTACGCGGTTGGGGGCGCTTTGTTTCTCCTCATGAAATCGAAGTGGAGACTGAGGATGTAACGACCAGAATTTATGCGAAAAATGTCATCATCGCGACAGGAAGTAGGCCCAGAAAACTCCCGGATATTCCCATCGATGAGTCTGTGATATTGACCAGTGACGGCATCAGTACCTTGCAAGAATATCCTAAAAGCCTGGTCATTCTGGGTGCTGGGGTGATCGGATGCGAATTCGCAACGATCTTTTCGAATTTTGGAAAAACCCGAGTCCACCTTATCGCTAAAGATGATCGGATTCTGCCTTTTGAAGATGAAGACCTGGCCAAAGTTGTGGAAAAAAACCTGGAAGCCAACGGGGTGCTGATACATCGTGAGTCCAGACTGGAAAAAATGGATGTGGTTGAAGGAAAAGTTGAATATCTTTTGCAACATCCTGATGGAAGTAAAGAATCCTTTGAAGCAGAAAAAGGGCTTGTTTCCGTCGGTAGGGTCCCAAATATAGAAAACACGGGGATGAGAGAAATCGGTCTGGAGTTGAGTGATCAAGGTTATATTGTGGATCAAGATACTCAAACCAATATCGACCACATTTACGGCGTGGGCGACATAACCTCTGATATTGCTCTGGTCAACGTCGGTGAATTGGAAGGACGCCACGCGATTGAAAAGATGTATGGAAATCCATTAAAAAAATTAGGGTACGAAAACATCTCGACCATCATGTTTCTCAACCCTGAAGTCGCGGGTGTTGGAATGAATGAACAGCAGGCCATGCAAAAAGGAATCAACTTCCACTGTGCAAAATTCGACTTCTGCTGTATCCCCAGGGCTATTGCCATGCGGAAAACCCAAGGGTTCTTCAAAATCCTGGTCACTGATGATGAAGAAATGAAAGTGCTTGGCATGCGTGCGTTAGGAGAACATGCATCCAGTGCGATTCAGGCTGTTGCTCTCTTGATCTCGATGGACAAAGGAATTGGTGAATTGGCTGAGTTGATCCACCCACATCCATCGATCATTGAGGGGATTCAAGAATGTATAAGAATCCTGTATGAAAAATCTATTTATAAACCTTCTATTTTTCACGATTATTTGGAGTTCAAACATTACCGCAATGGATCTTATCAATAAGGATTAAGCCCCATTTTGAGTCTATAAAAACAATAAATATAGGAAGACGCCATGGATGAAAATGCAAAAAAAACTGCATTGAGGATGATACCTTACGGACTTTATGTGCTGACTGCAGAAGACAGTCAGGGACGGATGTCCGGAGCAACCATCAACTGGGTCACTCAGACCTCTTTCCAACCCCCTTTGGTTGCACTTGGTGTAAAAAAAGATTCCTTGATTCATGACATCATCAAAGAATCCGGGAAATTTGCTCTCAACGTTTTGGGTAAGAATCAGCAAGGCTTGGCCTATGCGTTCTTCAAACCCGTCGAAAGAGATGGTGAAACCCTGGGTGGAGAAGCATTCCAAACTGGTGCTGCAGGTTGTCCTCTTTTGGACAATGCGATCGCTTTCGTCGAATGCAGCCTCGTCGACAGCATTGAAAAAGGGGATCATTCCCTTTTTGTCGGTGAAGTCCTTGAGGCAGGAGTGTCCAATGAACCAGGAGGACGTGCAGACGACGAAACACTTTGGCTTAGGGATCTAGGAGAAAAAACTTTTTATGGTGGCTGAGCTTAGCCCCATAAAACCTGCTGAAACTCGTTTCGTCTATGGAAGATCAGGCCTCCGTTCAAGAAACCGTTTGAGTCCGGCCTGATCCTCGGAAGCATTCTTGAGCCTCTGCACTCCCTCACGAAGCACCTCGATTTCAGAAGCGGTGGAAAGGCGTAAGTAATGCTTCCCCTCCGACCCAAGACTTCCAAAAGACCGCCGGTCAAGAACCGCCACCTGATGTTCGTAGAGAGCAAACATCTGGAAGATTCCTGCTGGAGAAGTTTCCTTTTTCTCCGATTCGGAAAGGGCCGAGTAAAATTCTGTCAATTCCAGCTTTGAGCATACTTCTGATATGTTCGGGAAAAGGTAAAATGCTCCTCCGGGTTTGCGGCAACTGATTCCTTCGACCTGGTTCAAAGCTTCCAAAATTTCATCCCTTCTTTTTTCAAAAGTTTGGACCATCTGCCCCACTGCTGTTTTCGAGAGCGTATTTTCCAGGGCGACTCTGGCCGCTTCCTGATTGTAGGGAGGGACACAGGAAAAATAATTGATGTTCAGGGTTTTGAAAATCTCTGCTTCTTCCGTATTGGGAAACACTGCATAGCCGATTCGACCTCCGGTCCAGGCATAGGTTTTCGAAAATCCGCTGGCGATGATGGACCTGGAAGCCATTCCAGGCATCGAAGCGATTGAATGGTGGCTCAGACCATCGAAAAGGATATTTTCATAGATTTCATCAGAATAGACCCGCACATCTTCTGAACAACGTTCCAGGATCACTTCGGCAATCGACTCAAGCAGTTCACGGGTTGCGACTCCTCCGGTCGGATTGGAAGGAAAGTTGAGGTAAATCAACTTGGTCTTCGGAGTGATCAGTTCTGCCAGTTGTTCTGGAGAAAAGGTGAAATCCGACGCCTCATCCAGATGCAGTGGAACCGGAACCGCATCCACATAGCGGATGAATGATTCATAAATCGGGAAGCCTGGACTGGGGTAGATCACTTCATCACCCTGATTGCAATAAACCTGCTGTGCCAGTCCTATCGGAGGTTTTCCTCCCGGAAACACCACCACCTGTTGAGGCCCCACTTCCAATTTGCGTGTTTGACTGACCTGCCTTGCTATAGACTCCCTCAAACTTAATAGTCCTTGCGGATCGCAATAGTGGGTATTGTCCAGATCCAACTGCCTTTTGATCTCATCCTTGATGTGAGAAGGAACAGGGAAATCAGGCTCGCCCAGATTGAGTTTGACCACCGGGGCCCATTCCTTTTCCACCTTGACGATGTGTGGACCGACCTTGAATGCGTTTTCCGTGTCTATTTTAAAAGTTCTCTCGGCGTATAGCGTCATGTCTTGCAGAAAAAGAAGAAGAGGAGAAACAGATTAGGAACTATAGATTTGAAGATAGATCTGGTAACTGCGGTAGACCCTTTTGACGTATTCCCGGGTTTCCTGAAATGGAATGTGTTCTACGAATTCTTCTGGAGAGGCGCCATTATAGGTCTTCAACCAACGTTTCATGTTGGTAGGTCCCGCATTGTATCCGCCTGCAGTATAGACGAGTTCATCATTGAACCGTGAAGCTATTTTGCCCAAGTAATGTGTCCCCAGCAAAGTATTGAGAAAAGGATCAAAGATTTCTTCCAGGTCCCTGATCTGGATCTTATGCCTTCCCGCCTGCTCTTTTGCCGTGGCTGGCATCAATTGCATTAAACCCATCGCTTCGGAACGTGAAATTGCATTCGGATTGAAATGACTCTCTTCACGCATGATCGCAAGAGCGAAATATGGATCAATCCCTGCCTTGGAAGCTACTTCACGGACATGGGCCCAATAAGGCCTTGGAAAGGCAAATTCCCACAAGGGATCTTCACCGATTTTCTGATCATAGAGCACAAAGATATAATGATTGGCAATCACCTTTTGAAGTGTGTGAAACGCCTCATAGTGATTCAGCAGTTCACAGATCTTCCGGCTGAAACTTCTGCTGTGATCATTTTTAAGGGCATTGAGTATTTCTGCCTCTGCCTGTTCCGTATCAAAAATATCGAACAGAAACTCCCAACGATTTAAAAAAATTTCTTCTTCTGAAGATAATTCCTGCCCAGGTCTGTGCTGATCTTTTTTCGCCAAAATTTTCATTGTGCCTGATTCACCTTCGGGTTCTTCCTGCTCGAGAAGACCACGCAAACCATAATAGGTGTTGGCATATTTTGAGAGTAATTCTCCATAAAGCTTGTCGGATTCTTTCTCATGTTTCAGCAGAGCATGGATTTTAGCTTTCCAATAAATGAACTGGGGCCGAATCTTCGAATGCTTCGAGGTTAACGACAACCCTGCATCCAGATGTTTCAATGATGAATGATGCTGATTTCGGGTGTAATGCTTCCAGGCCTGTTCCCAGTGAGCCTTCATCGTTTGATGATGTTTTGGGAATTCGTGTATCAGTCGGGATAACCATTGATGTGCGTCTTTGGGTCTCCTTCGGGTTTTATAATTCTTCGCCAGGGAAAAATAGAGAAAAGGGAGTCTGCTGTTTTTGGGATCAATTTTTTTCAGACTTTCAATATGACCTACTGCTTCTTGCAACTTCCATCGTTTGATTTTGATCAGGGCATTCCAATTAAGCAGATTTTTGTTTGAAATCCCCCATTTTTTCCCCAATTCCCCATTTTCAATACTCGAGGATAAATTTTTATAATGCTTGGTTTTGAAATGCGATTTGATCCACGCATTGCCAAGCCAGCGCCGAAGCTTTGCATCTCTTCCTTCTGCAAGGATTAGAAGGTGTTTGCCAAGATATTGGTGAAGATTGAGTTTTTGTAGATTTCGAACACGGAGCTTGATTTGATCATGGCTCAGGTCTTGAAAATCTGTGGGCCAGATTGCCTTATGGGCCATTTTCGCACTCTCAACATCTTCAGGATACATCCAACCCAGCAACCTTAATTCTTTTGCAACCGGTTGGTGCATCTTGTCAGACTGCGTCATAAAAATTTGGTGCAAAACTGCATCTTTCAGCAAGAGTTTCGGATTTTCCCTTTGCTTGGAAAGAAACCGAAAAAGCATTTCCTTTTCATCGTCACTCTTGAAATTCTCTCTGAGTAAAGTGTGGACCCTGGCCAGGTAGAATTTGTGCTTCGGTTGCTTCAACAATTGAGCAATGTGTTCCAATGCCTTGGATTTTTCACCGGCCTCCAAATTAGCCTGAGTCAGATGATACAGCGCAGCATCCGGATAGGCCCCTTTAGAAGAAAGCAAAAAGAATTTTTTTGCCTTCACTGGCTGTTGCTCTTTCAACAAACATTTGCCGACGAGCAACATGGACTTCGACCAGAAATCGCCATGGGGACCAGGAGAGGTGACCTTGATTGAACCTAGTTCCTTGATGATCCGTGGACAACCTCCATCCAAAAAAACATCCCGATAAACATTCCACTCTGGAACCAGAGCAAATGAACTGGAAGCAGAGAGGCTCAGGAATCCTAAAAAAAGCAATCTGATATGTGTTGGTTTCAACATCCGCAATTAGAAAATCAAAAAGAAAAGTTCATTCAGGTGATGATCCTGCATGAACACAATACGCAAAGAACGTTCCTTTGCTAAGGATTTGATTGGATTTTCAACCATTGAATATAAACAGCCCTAGGAATTACTGGAATATGAAGAAATTCAAATGCTATATTTCATCCTGCATGTTTCCTAAATAGAAACTGAAAATGATTTTCATCAGCAACTTTGTCAATCGAACTGATTGAAAACAATCATGCTTATTCAGCAGCTATATTCATATCCATTTTTCCAAATCACTAGAGTTATCCTTTGACGGACGAAAGCTCAAAAGAAAAGCAGAAAACACCGCTGATTCTTGAACAAAATCCCCGAAATATCAAGGGAACGCAAGCGTTGCCATATGAATTTGGAAGGGAGATTTACGAAGTCTACAGCAATCAGAAGAATCCCTTTTTAGGACGCATTCTAGGCAGTGAAGTCCCTCCCTTGGATTTGGATCCAAAAAAGGCAGGAGCCTTGGTCCAAGAGATAGGTACTGATCAGGGCTACAGGGTACATTTTCCTGGAAGTGGAAGTGCCCACCAGAAACGAAAAGTCACCAAGGGGAGTTCTGTCCCAACCAAAGGGAAGGGGTATGAGCAACAAGCACATCTCCCAGAAAACCAAGTCAGACTGCAAACGGCAATTGAAGCTTTTTTTCATCATGTCTTGAACCGCCTGAAGGAAGACCCCAATCAGCTTGCAAGTCTGGTCAACGAAATGGTCCCCATGTTTCTGAAACATGAGGTTCGAGTTCGCATCTACCCAGCCTACAGACAATTTCAAGGATTTGAGCAATTCCTCGAAACCCTTGAGAAGATCAATGAAGATTTTGAAATCGAAAACTTTGAATTGTTTTGCAGTGCTCTTTTCGGTTTCTACAGTCAGCAGGGATAATTTTTCCAGGCTGAATTTGGTGGATATTTCCTGAAATTCCCATGAGACCCTGTTGGATTGAAGTTGACTTTAATTGCCTCGCCCATAATCTGACGCAAATTCGAAAACACACGGGTACCTCCAAGGTGATGGCAGTGGTCAAGGCGGATGCCTATGGCCATGGACTCATCGAAACCGCGAAGCTCTACCAAAAACTGCGTGTGGATTGGTTGGCTGTTGCCCTTCCTCAGGAAGGGCTCGAAATGAGAAAGGCCGGAATTACGGTACCCATCCTCGTTTTCGGAGGACTGCTTCGAGAACAAATTAAAGAACTCATCGAATGGAATCTTGATCTGACCGTTTCTTCCCTGGAAAATCTATCCTGGACTGAAGAAATCGCTCAACAAATGGATTCGCACGCTCGGGTTCATTTGAAAATTGACACGGGTATGGGACGGATCGGTACTTCAGGATTTGAAACAGAGCATTTCATCAAGAAGGCTTTGAGCTGCCAAAACCTTGAGATCATTGGAATCTATTCTCACCTGGCTTGTGCAGATGATCCGGAATCCCCCATGACGCTTGAACAACTGAAACGATATGAATCGGCACTCGAATATTTTCAAAAACACAGTACAGACAAACCACTCAGACACCTTGCCAATTCAGGCGGCATCCTCCATTTTCCACAAACCCATTTTGACCTGGTTCGCCCCGGCATTATCCTTTATGGCGTCTATCCGGATCCCAAATCCCAACGACTGCTTGATCTGAAACCTGCCCTAAGTCTCAAAGCACAAGTTGTCTACAGCAAAAAGGTTAAGGCTGGACAACCCATCAGTTATGGCGCGACCTGGGCTCCTGAAAAAGATATTGAAGTGTCAACGATTCCTCTGGGATATGGAGATGGTTTCCGCAGAGATTTATCCAATCGTGGAAAAATTCTGATTCAGGCAGAAGAAAATCTGATCGTCGGCCGGGTCTGCATGGATCAGTTCATGGTCAATACCGGTCTCCAAAAAATCCCGGTTGGAGAAGAAGTCGTGATTCTTGGTCAACAAGGCAACCAATCCCTCAGTGCCGAAAAAATGGCAACAGAACTCGGTACGATTCCCTATGAAATTCTGACCGGCTTGAACCATCGCATCCCAAGGGTGTATCATCCCCTGTTAAAAAACAGACTTTCTTTATGAGGCATCAATGAATTCATCGACTTTAAAACTACATCCGGAAGACAATGTCGCTGTAGCCGTCAAAACCCTTCCTGCAGGGAGTGAGGCCGGTGATTCCGGCGTGGTTACTGAGGCTCCGATCCCTGCCGGGCACAAGGTCGCCCAACAAAGGATTGATATCGACCAGCCAATTCGAAAATACAACCAGATCATCGGATTTGCATCTCGGACGATTCTTCCAGGGCAACATGTCCATTCCCATAATGTCAGCCTACGTGATTTTGAAAGGGATTACGCATTTGGAAAGGATGTCAAAACTCCGGAAGAGAGACCCCAACCTGTAACCTTTGAAGGCTTTTTAAGACCTGACGGCAGGGCGGGCACCCGAAATTATATTGGAATCCTGACTTCTGTGAACTGTTCAGCAACGGTTGCAAAATACATCGGTGAAGCCTTCCCGACTGGTGTTGAGACGGACATGGGAAGCCTGGATGGAGTGGTTGCTTTCACTCATGGAACCGGATGCGGCATGAACATCCAGGGCAACGGCATGGAGATGCTGAGAAGGACGATGACCGGGTATGCGTCCCATCCGAATCTTGCAGGAGTGTTGGTGGTAGGACTGGGCTGCGAAGTGAATCAGATCCCAGATTGGCTGAAAGAAGCCGGACTGGAAGTTGGCTCCCTGCTGCAAACGATGGTGATTCAGGAAAGTGGTGGTACCCGGAAAACGGTGGAGAGAGGAATCAGCATGGTTCTAGAAATGATCTCTGACCAAAAGTCCGTCCAGCGGCAAACCCTTCCCGCCAGCCATCTTACCCTCGGCCTCGAATGCGGCGGTTCGGATGCTTATTCAGGAATCACCGCCAATCCTTCCCTCGGTGCAGCCGCAGATCTTTTGGTCCGTCACGGTGGAACTGCAATTTTGAGTGAAACACCAGAAGTCTACGGAGCTGAACACCTGCTTACCCGACGTGCCGTCAGTGAAAAAGTCGGACGTAAACTTGTCGACCTCATCCGATGGTGGGAAGACTACACCCAACGAAATCAGGGTGAAATGAACAACAATCCCTCACCAGGCAACAAAGCGGGAGGATTGACCACGATCCTGGAAAAATCCCTTGGAGCAGTGGCCAAAGGCGGGACTTCTCCTCTTCAGGAAGTTTATCAATATGCAGAAGCCGTGAAGAGCAAGGGGTTCGTTTTCATGGATTCTCCAGGCTATGATCCCGTATCGGTCACAGGCCAGGTCGCAGCCGGAGCAAATATGGTTTGTTTCACCACCGGCCGCGGTTCGGTGTTCGGCTGCAAACCTGCTCCGAGCCTGAAACTGGCAACCAACTCAACGATGTACCGTCATATTGAAGAGGACATGGACGTCAATTGCGGAGAAGTGCTGGACGGAGGAAAATCGATCCAGGAAATGGGAGAGCAGATTTTTCAACTGATCCTGGACACGGCTTCCGGCAAACCAAGCAAAAGTGAAGCGCAGGGTTTTGGTGACAATGAATTCCTCCCATGGCAGATGGGCGCCGTCATGTAATCCATTTCAGAGTTGTTCTTCTCTGAAATGGTCCTAATGACTAAACAACTTTGGTGCTGAGCAGGATCTTTCCTATATGAGATCCTTCCTCCATCAGCCGGTGGGCTTCTGAAGCGTCAGGCAAAGGGAATGTGGTATGGATCACAGGTTTGATTTTTCCTGAAGCAAGATGAGGCCAAACCTTTTCTTCAAGTTCCAATGCTATTTCCGCTTTCTGGTTCACTGTCCGTGGACGTAGAGTCGAACCAGTTAGGCAGACCCTTTTCATCAACAAAGCCCTCAAATCCAATTCTGCACGATATCCCTGTTGCAATGCGATCTGAACCAGCCGACCTTCGGTTGCAAGTAATTTAACGTTTTTCGTAAAATACTCTCCTCCCACCATGTCCAAAATGACATCAATCCCCTTTTTCTCTTGTTTACTGATCTCCTCCCAAAAATCACTGGTACGGTAGTTAAAGGCTGCATCAGCACCAAGTTTCAGGCAGAAATCACATTTTTCATCACTTCCTGCAGTGACGAAGATTGTTACTCCAAAAAGTTTGACCAACTGAATCGCGGTGGTGCCGATGCCGCTACTTCCTCCATGGACCAGAAGGGTTTCTCCTTTCTGCAATCGACCACGCTGAAAAACATTGGTCCATACGGTGAAGAAGGTTTCAGGAATTCCTGCGGCATCACGTAATGAGATGGATTCAGGCACAGGAAGGCAAAGCTTTTCATCAGCGACACACCACTCGGCATATCCCCCGCTGCTGACAAGAGCACACACAGGTTTGCCCTTGAGACCAGGATCTGCTCCGGGTCCGATCTCACGCACCGTTCCAGAAACTTCAAGCCCTGGAATACTGCTCGCACCCGGAGGAGGAGGATAAAGCCCCTTCCTCTGCATCACATCAGGACGGTTCACTCCTGCTGCCTCGACCTCGATCAAAACCTGCTGTTCACCCGGTTTCGGAATCGATGCTTCGACCGGCTCCAGCACTTCCGGGCCCCCTGCTTCTCGTATCTGGATTTCAATCATTGCCATTTCATTTCTAGATAATTTTTTACAAGATCCTGTTCATTGTCATAGAGGACCTTTTTTTTAGAAACAGAGATCTTTGTTTCTGGATTTCATACAATGCAAGACTGACCAGCAGCAAAACCGATGTCTGGACCTCTCCGTCGCGAAAATTGTTCTCAAAGAAACCTGCCGCCATGAATCCTCCAATTCCAGCCAGGGCTCCCCAGAGGATGCAGTTGGAGTAATCAAATTTTTGGGTATTGCTGATTCCTTTCACCACCTGATAGAAAAAAACGATCCATATTCCCAAATAGGAGATGAAACCGAATATCCCAAAATTAAGCCAAGTCTGAAGGTAGATGTTGTGTACCCCAACACCGGCAGAATTAATAAAATGATGACCCGTCTCTTGAATGATTTTTTCCCGATATGGCTCCATCACCTCAGCATCTTTTTGAAACCCGATCCCAAGCCAGAAATGATCCCGAATCCCATGCCAAGCACTTTTCCACATCAACAAACGGTCCCGATTCGACTTAAGATTGAACCCACTGGCTAGTCGATGCTGGATAATCTCGATTCGGGTTTCCGGTTTTCCTGTGGACAAAAGTCCTTCTCCAAAATTCATGAACAACAGGGTCGCGGTTACCGTCAGCAAAACGGTTGCAATAATCATCAGTTTTGGTGAAATCCTGAGCAGCAGCAGAAAAAGAGCCACCGTCAACCCAACCCATATGCTGCGTCCCAGAGAGGCTGCCGTTGATAACCACAATATCAGAACGGCAGGGATCATCAGCAAACGTGTGGTCAAATACAGACCCCTTATGAAGAGAAATGAGGCTGCGAGGGAACTGCAGATGAGCATCGATCCTCCGAAAGTGAGATGATGTGTGAAATTTCCTTTTGCATGGAAAACTCCGCTTTCCCCACCGGAGCTCATGTACGGTGTTGACACACTTGATTCTTGCGGTCGAAACCAGTCCGCTCCATTGAAAAACTGAACGATTCCGTATACTGCAATGAATAGCCAAAATGCATAGTAGGTTTTGAGCAGATTTTCTTCATCCACCATGTGCAGAACCGTCAAAAGGACAAAGGGCAGCAGCATCCTCCAGTTGCTTCTCAGGTTCATTAATGCATCCACTTCGTACTGATTGAGCACCCCTGAAATAAGAGAAAAAGCCGTAAATAGAAGAAACATCCAAAGCATCGGATGACTCATGTCCGGTAGTTTTCTATTCCGGATCAAACTATAGATTCCAAGCAGATACAGAAAAATGATGGATGCATCTTGTCCTGCAATGGTAAAGGTGCTGGAAATAAAAAGGGTATAGGTAAAGAAGAGTGTAAGTACCGGGCTTGAAAAATATCTTTTCATGTTGGTGATGAAATTTGGTTCCAATCCCTCATTTCTGATTCAGGAATCTGTCTTTCCAAAAGTTGAATCAGAGCATCCCTCGGGGCAAGCCCCTGATGGAGGATCTGATACACTGACTCACAAATCGGCATTTCCATTTGATGATCACGGCTCAGTTTTTGGAGAGAAATCGAGGTGGCAGCACCTTCTGTGACAGTAAGTTGATTTTTGAACAAATCCTCCGGAGAGATTCCTTGGCTGATGCGGACTCCCAATTCGTGATTCCTGGAGAGTGAACCGGTTCCAGTCAATATCAGATCACCCAGCCCCGCCATTCCTGAAAAAGTCTCTGGCTGCCCGCCCATTTTCACTCCGAGTCTTGTCATTTCGGCCAGTCCTCTACAGATCAAGGCGGCCCTTGCATTGAGCCCCAACTGCATTCCTTCGGCAATGCCTGCCGCGATGGCAAGGACATTTTTTACTGCACCTGCCAACTGAACCCCCTTGACGTCATTGCTTCGATAAAGCCTGAAACGCGGGCTGTGCATCAAGTCCTGGACCTGCTTCACCAATTTAGCATTGGAGGAAGCAACCACTGCAGCAGTTGGTTTTTTCTGTGCAACTTCCAACGCAAAGGTCGGTCCAGAGAGAATGGCCACATTTTCGGAAGTGCCAAGTTCCTCCTCGAACATTTCACTGAGCAGGCAGCTGCTGCTGATCTCGATCCCTTTTCCTGCAAGGACAAACCGGTGTTCAGGAGTCAGAACGGTTTTGAGTTTTTGGACCAGGAAACGTGTTTTCTGTACCGGAGTCACCACCACCAGTATTTTACAATCCTGGACGACCTTTTTTATTTCCAAGAACGGTTGCACCGTCTCTGGAATTTGGATTCCTGGAAGAAAGACATTGTTTTCCCTGTTTCCGTTGATGTCTTTTACGGTTTGTTCTTCAAATGCCCAAAGCTGCACGAAAGGATTTTTCTCAACCAGCAAACATGAAAGAGCGGTACCCCAAGCTCCTGCACCAATCACGCCGATGCTGTCCTGATTTGCTTTAGACAATGCCTTCTATTTTCAGGAGATTTTTGTGGTTTTTCGATGAAACGATACCCTAACACGGAAAACAATCTGAGTCCCAAAATTTAAACAATGGACCCCAAAAAGATATGCCTCCTTTAAATTATAATGCAACCTTTTCAATAATCCTGCAGGAGGCATGTTCCTTATTCATTGACCCTTTATTAGGGTTATCATATTGTTATAAGAATTTTCTGACCGGAACATACCTACCCCGGACACTATGATTACATTCAGATCGTCTTCAGCGGAATCAGACCCGTATGGACTCAGCAATCTTTCATTCAGCCTGCTGTTGTCAAAACTCATCCATGGGACAGCATAACCGATATCATGGCCCAGCAATCAAATACCAGTTTAAGCAAAAATAAAAACAAACGAGACAGGATTCTGTTAGTGGATTCGGAAGGCACCGTTGTCACCACCTCAGACCTTCCTGAAAAAGTCCCGGTGTTGCCGGCTTTCCATCGTCCGATCTTCCCGGGCATCCTCTCGCCGATCAGTGTAGACAACCAGACCAGCCAATGGCTTCGGGAACAGATCAGTGAAGACAAGATGATTGCCGTGGTCATGGTCAAACCACACAAACTCAAAGAAAATCAGGACATGCTGGTGCATGCCTCACAACTCTACCGCCTGGGAACTTTGGCCTACGTCCTGAACTGGGTTGAACTTCCGGATCAAAGCTGCCAGTTCATGCTTTCTACCCTGCAGCGCATCAAGATCGAACGGTATCAACGCAAACAAAAACACTATCAGGCCGATATCAGTTACTTCGAGGACGAGAAAATCAAACTCACTGAAGAACTCAAGGCAGGCGCAGCAGCAATTGTTTCAACCCTCAAGGAACTGATTCCACAAAACCCAACCTTTTCACAGGAGATGTTTCATCTGTTGAACCAGGTGGACATCAACGATCCGGTGATGCTTGCAGATTTGGCGGCATCGATGACCAACGCCAAAAGCGAAGATCTTCAGAAAATCCTTGAAACAGAAAACCTGGAACAGCGGATTGAAAATACCCTGCTGCTACTGCGTGAAGAATATGACCTGAGCCTGCTCAAAGAACAGATCAGCCAAAAGATCGATGAACGTGTTTCAAAACAGCAGCGTGATTTTTTCCTCCGTGAACAACTCCGGGAAATACAACAGGAACTCGGTCTCGAACAGGATCGCAAAAGCCTTGAACTGAAAAAATTCCGGGAAAGATTTGATAATCTGGATTTGAATGAAGAAGCCAAAAAACGTGTTGATGAAGAAATGCAGCGTTATGCGATGCTTGATGAACAGTCTCCGGAACTTCAAGTTGTTCACCAATACCTCGACTGCATTGCATCACTTCCCTGGAAACATTACAGCCGTGATCGACTCGGCCTGACACGGGCAGAAAGAATCCTGAACCAGGACCACTATGGCATGCAGAAAGTCAAAAACCGGATCCTGGAGTTCATCGGCGTCAGCAAGCTCAAGAAGAGCACCAAGGGGGCAATACTGTGTTTCGTTGGACCTCCCGGAGTGGGCAAGACCTCCCTTGGACGTTCTGTTGCAAGGGCTTTGGGAAGGGAATTCTACCGTTTTTCCGTCGGCGGCTTAACCGATGAATCCGAACTGAAAGGTCATCGAAGGACCTACATCGGGGCCATGCCAGGACGTTTCATCCAGGCTCTCAAATCCGTCAAAACCGGCAACCCCGTGATTCTGTTGGATGAACTGGACAAGATGGGGCAAAGCTACCGTGGCGATCCGCTATCGGTTTTGCTGGAAGTGCTCGATCCGGAACAAAACCGTGAATTCATGGACCATTACCTGGACATTCAATATGACCTTTCCAATGTCCTCTTCATTGCCACGGCAAACGTTCTTGACACCATTCCACCAGCATTGAAAGACCGGTTGGAAATCATCCCCCTTTCAGGCTACATCAATGAAGAAAAAATCCAGATTGGAACCAAATACCTGATCCCCAAAGTTCTGGATGAATCCGGACTGAAACAGGAACAGTTCCGGCTTCACCGGAAAACGCTGGAAAAACTGATCCAGGAGTTTACCAGAGAAACAGGAGTCCGTGGTCTTGAGAAACAGTTGAAAGCCCTGAGCCGTGCAGTCGCCCTGAAAGTTGCACGTGGAAAGACTGAAACGATCAGCCTCAACCCTGGAGATTTGGAATCCATGCTGGGTCCTGCACCGTTTCCGGAAGAAGCCTTCAAGGCCTCAGGCCATCCAGGAGTCGTTCAGGGGCTTGCCTGGACTCCGAGTGGTGGCACCATCCTGAACATCGAAGCGATTGCGCTTCAGGGAGGAAAAGCCGAATTGAAACTAACAGGCCAGTTAGGCGAGGTGATGAAGGAATCCTCTATCATCGCCCACAGCTTGATCCGATCGATCCTGAGCAAGCAAAAGAAGAACAAAGTCCTTTTGGATCATCCCGTGCATTTACATGTCCCCGAAGGTGCAACTCCCAAAGACGGACCCTCGGCAGGCATCTCCATGGCAACAGCAATGCACTCATTGGCATTGAAAAAATGTGTGAAACGGGAACTGGCCATGACGGGTGAATTGACCCTGACAGGACAGGTGCTTCCAGTCGGGGGAATCCGGGAAAAAATCGTCGGTTCAAGACTCGCAGGAATGAAACAGATCATCATGCCCAGGGCCAACAAACCGCAGTATGATGAACTTCCGGATTATCTGAAAAAAGATCAGGAAATCTTTTTTGTCAAACACTATGACGAAGTCAGACGCATCGCATTGGAACATTAAACCAGAAGAGCATTTAAAAATCAGTAGAATTCAATCCAACAACATTCAAACAGAAACCCTGTAAAAAAATTCAGGAGTTCATCGATGCCGGATCTCAAAGAACAACTCTACCCTTCATGGCCCGCCCAGGTCGTGGCCCACCCCATGGTCTCATCTCCTGATGAGGACAAATACCACTATCTCCAGGTACTCACGCTTTTGATTGACGCCGATGACGTCATCCTTGATGAAGAAATCGAATACCTCCGCAGAATGGTCCAGATCTTCGGATTGGAAAATGGAACCGTTGGAAAATTGATCAAATTCGTCCAACTTCCTGAAACCGATGAAATGCGGAAAACGATGGCCACGTTTTACGACAAACGTGGTTACAGCCTAATGATGGATCTCATTTTTGTGGCCTGGTCGGATGAGGATTTTCATCCCAAAGAACGTGAGTTCATCCTCCACTGCAGTGATCTGCTTGGGATTTCAATGGACAAACTCCACGTGATGCTGCAGATGGTCGAAGCCATCCGGAAAGAAGACCTGGACCGATTGACGGAACTGATTGAAGAATTTCAAGAAGTCAAAGGCGACCCGGAACAGTTGCGGTTTTTCTGGAGCAGTCTCGCCGCATAACCCGAATTCCTTCCAAGGATTTCGTCTTCTTAGATCTCAAAGTCTTCTGCAATAAGGTTGCAAATGCTGCAGATTCTCACCACATAAAGAATCTGCACAGCCCTCCATCCTAAAAATCCCTGGTATTTTCTTGCTTCCTAGCTTTTGAGTGTCCTCACGTGCATTGAGGAGACAGCGCAAGAAAACAATTTCCTGCTCTTGAATGCCTGATGCTGCTTCTGCGCAGAGCCTGCTCAAACTCTGAAGTCTCGACCATTCTGGAAGTCCCTTCAAATCACTCATCAGATCCCTCCTCAGTCCCTTCAGGGTTTGAAGATAGGGCTTTGTTGACCGGTTGTTGCACATGTGACCAGTGCCTCTTTTCGAAGAGTTTTGAGATGATTGAAAATCCAGATTCAACAACGGAATCATCGCCAATAACGCTGCAATTCCCAATAAGGCATACAAAAGGTATTTAACCCAGCCAAAACGTCCTTCTGCCCTGGGCTTTGCGGTTTCTTCGTACTCGACCTGAAATAGTTGGACCTTGCCGTCCTTTGACTCCAGATTCAATCCTGGAGTCTCTTCATGCCCTAACACGGCACCCACCAGCTTGATCCCGACGATGCCTGGTTTTTTCATGTCCTTCGTCAGGTGTGAAAACCGGGCCACCTCCATCGCATAACTTTCCACCAGCATTCGAATCTGGGGGATATTTTCCCAGTTCTTGCGATCCACACCAGGACTGCAGATCTTCTCAAAATCCCTCTTGGAAAACATCCGTGCACTACGTTGGT
>Ga0187833_10001657_pt1 | contig 25075 bp, 22 predicted proteins | sample ETNtaG_37_FD_167968 | JGI IMG/M metagenome (GOLD analysis project Ga0187833, IMG submission 167968) | Marine microbial and viral communities from oxygen minimum zone, Eastern Pacific Ocean - ETNP2014_SV_400_PacBio MetaG (Illumina Assembly) | ecosystem: Environmental > Aquatic > Marine > Hypoxic...
CCCCGGCTGCAGGGAAGAAGATATGGCAAACCTTGCAGTACGAACCAAAGAACTCGGCTTCAAATTAGAATACGTACAGGACTTTACACCCACACCTATGACAGTTGCCACAGTTATGTACTATTCCGGCCTTCATCCATATACTCTAAAGAAATACTACACACCGAAATCAAAACAGGAGAAAACAGATCAGCATCGCTTCTTTTTCTGGTATAAAAAAGAAAATCGGGAATGGATAAGGAAGAGACTCACTAAAGCCAAAAGATCTGATCTAATAAAAAAGCTTCTCTGCACTGACAAAAAAGAATTGCATCAAGGGAAGAAACCAGGCAAGAAAACAATGTCGAAACCGCATGAAGGACATCGAAGAGCAAGAAACAAGCCCTGAAGGACAAGAAATCCTTCCTGTTTTATCTGTGTTATATCTTTCCTACTTCTGCTTCAGGTATCCAGCCTATTCTGAACTCGACCTCTTTCTTGTCTTCATCGTCACGGAGGTCTTCAACGTCCACGTAGACGTATACCTTATACCATCTATCTTTTTTCTCTTCTATCCTTACCTCTGCACCTTCATGTATCTCAAACTTGGGTTCATACTCTTCACCCGGCCCGTATCTTATCTTGCTTTCATCTGCAATCACAACACCCCTTTCTATGGAATGCTGACTATATGCCTTTATGCCCAGAGATATAACCAGTACAAGAAGACATGATGCAAAGATGATAATAATATTTTTAAGCCATTGAACCCTTATAAAAACAAAAGAGAGTATGGATACCATGAGGGCAAGATACATATATATTGTAATGGATGTAATCTCATTCAGATTAAGAAAGAAATACCAGAAGGATACAATCTTAAGAATCTCCGGCAACTGGCGAATTGTCGCTTTATCCTCAAAATCTCTTTTTAATAAGTTTATGTTTGCCTTTATGTCGGCATCTCTTGGCAGCAATTTCTCTGCCCTGCGGTAGTATATTATCGCCTTGCCGGACATACCCAGCCTGTAATAGGCGTTGCCCAGATTATAATATATCTGCCCGTTTATAAAACCGGAACCAAGCAGTTTTTCGTATAACTGAACAGCATGCTCAAACTTTTCAACAGCTTCCTGTTCTCTTTTTTCAGCTATCGCCTTCTGCCCGGCACTGTATTCCTTATTTGCTCTGAAAAAAGTATCAGCCCCGCTGTCACGCGTCAACGCTTCAGCCAAAACCCGACCCTCACAAAGAAACGCAAGGCATAAAATAAAAAATATCAGTATATTTGTTTGTCTCATAATTGTTTTTCCAGATGCATTATAAATTCTTCTGCAGTATCGAGTGTGCGCACCATTTGATCCTTTGAATGTTGACTGGCAGAGAACCTGCCATAATCACACGATTCAAGGCATTCTTTAAGCTCTTTTATTACATCATGTGATACGCCACGATTTTCCAGAATTCCGGAAATATTGTCCGATGTGATGGAGGCCGGTGCTAAATTTAACTTATCTGCGATATGCTCCATGACAGTTTTGGCAAGTGTAGAATAAAACTCAGAAGGATTGTCAAGTTGCACAAGCCGCCTTGCATTTGAAAGCTGCTTCTTTGCCCTGGATAATGCGCGTCTCTTCCTGGCATAACCCACATCCGTCTGCAACAGTTCTCTGTGCCTCTGCACATAAACACATGCTATCACAACAAGTATTGGTGTAAGAAATATAAAGGCCAGGAATAAAGGCCTGTTATATATAGCAAAACCCTGATTTTTGAATGAGTATAAATCAGACATTATGGGCAGTATATCTTTGGTCAAAATCTTAACCTGCCCCTTTACCTTTTCGGCATCTTCAAGAGAAAAGCGTATGGGAATTTCTACTTCAGAGTGTTCTACCACAATAGGAATCGGATTGTGAGTAATAGTCATATATTTCTCCAATTCCGGATCAAAGTAGCTGAATGATATCGCCGGTATCATGTCAATATTTTCATGCTGTGGTTCAACTACCTTACTGAAAAGCTTTTCACCCTTTATGCCGTCTCCTCTGTCAGTAATTGTCGTATCAGTTTCCGCAGGATAAATCTTGAAATCTTTTTCGTCTCCTGGGGCAAGTACCGGTTCACCTATTGTCTGTATATTCCCTTTTCCCCGAATATTTATCGACAGTGTTATCGGATCGCCAACCTTTACTTCTGTGGGTTTTGCAAGAACGTCCATGGTAAATCTTCCTACTGTACCGGCAAAATTATCTGGTTTATCCGATTCCGGCAGGGGTTTTATTTTCAACTTTACTGAGTCAGTGCTTCTTTCCACCGGATATTTTTGTCCGCCTCTGCCAGAGAACTCATCAAAAATAGAATTACTATAACCTTGATGCCTGATTATAATATTACAATTAAATTTTGCGGGCGGTATTTCTATATTACCGGAAACCAGAGGAAATAGCGCTGTACGAAGCTCTATTACATTATATAGTATCCCATCACGCACTTCTTCATAGCGACGCTCTTCGCCGAGCTTCTCTGCAAGAAAACTCTTTGTAGAAGCGGCAACATAATCAAGGTCATCTATCGGTAATCCCTTCTGAAAAAATAGTTTAAAAGACTCAACAATCTGTTCATATATATAGGCTTCCTTCTTGTCAGTTTCGAGTTCAACAAATATTCTTTTATTTATATCAATTCTCTTACTTCTCTCTGTATCCGCATCTACATCACCTTCAAATGGTGTTCTTTTAACAACCTCAATCTTGACAGAATTCGATGTATATACCTTCCCCTTATATTCCAAGGTCGCCGGCCCTAATTCAAATATACCTGTTTCTGTTGGACTGAAACTATACGTGAATCCGCGGAAAATCGCTACAACGTTGTTTACTATAGATGTTTGAGTTGACACGCTCGGCCCATACATCAATATAAAATTTTCTGGTGGTGTTATCTGTGGTACTTCAGTATCAAATGCTCCCTGCACACCAATGGTCATGCGAAAATGGCTGCCCGCCTCTACCACTGTTTTGTCAACGCTAATGACAACCTTTATTTCCTTTGCATACGCAGTAGAAACCAGATTAAGCATAAATATAAATATTATAATTGAGGAAATTCTCTTTATCATCTTTTACCAGTTTTTCTCTATCATAAACGGTGCTGACTCTTCTTCTTTTTCCTGCATATCCCGTGCGGAGCGCTCTGATTGCCTCAACGCATCAAGAATTCTCTCCGCTTCTTCCTTTGTCATCTCTTTCTTCTCATAAGGCTGCGAGGGAGACTTCTCATTTTCCGGTGGCGGTTCATTTTCCTGTTTACCTTTATTACCTTTGTCTTGTTCTTCCTGTTCCTTTTCCTGCTGCTGCTCCTGCTGATCAGGATCCTTTTCTTCCTGTTTTTCTTCCTGCTCTTCTCCCTGTTTTTGATCGTCCTGCTTTTCCTGATCCTGTTTGTCCTGTTTGTCCTGCTCTTCTTTTTCCTCTCTCTCCTGCTGCTCTTCCTTCATCTCTTCCATCTTCTTCTGTACAAATTCGTAATTATACTTTGCATCTTCTCTGACCCCTTTTATTTCATCACCATTTACATCAGATTCTTTTTCCGTCAACTTAATAGCCTTCTTGTAAAAGTCCAGGGCCTCGTTAAGCTTGCCCTGCTTAAACATGGTGTTACCCATATTATAATTAGCCTTTGCCTTTAAAGTAACATCCTTTGAATCCAGAATACCTTTATAAGATTTTTCAGCCTCTGGAAGTTTACCCACTTTATAATGAGTATTTGCAATGTTAAAATTTAGTGAATCCGATTCAGGCAAATGTAACTGCGCATCTGTAAACTTACTTATTGCTTCGTCATACTCCCCTTCGTCATAATGCTGACGCCCTTCTTCGTTTTTGTCAGTAGCAGGGTCTATCCAGCCAACAAATACTGTAAAAGATAGCAATGCTATAGAAATTTTTCTTCTCATACTCAAATTTACGATTTCAGAATTACGAATTACGATTTGGAATCTTATATTTATAGTTTACTTTTGAAGTCTTCAATGAAGCAGTAAAAATAGATACCAACTCATCTGCTTCTTTAATTAAATCCTTCAATAGCGTCTTTTGAATAAGTTCTAAATCCTCAATAAATTCTAACCAAAATAACGACTCATCTGACTCTTCTTCTACTATTTTCAATTTATTAATAAAATCTGCTTTTGATTTTGCTCTGCAAACTGCTCTATAATTTGCGGCAACAGAACTGGAGGCTTTTATAAGTTGATAAGCAATTACTTCAGTCCCTTTTGACTTAGGCAGCTTTTCAACCATCTTAAAAACCCTGACCGCAAAACTCTTTGTTCTATTTTGTAGTTGAACTTTATCCATAATCTATTAACTAAGAAATTGCAATTATAAATCTCAAACCTAAGCCTCTAAATCGTAAATCGCAATTCGTAAATCTGAAATCCTTCAGATTCCTCTATCAATTTGAGTCTTACGTTTCCTGGTACGTTCTCCAATCAATGATTCCAACACTATAAGAATAAGTGCTATAAATAATGGAATCTGATATCGGTTTTCATATAATCTTATCTTCCTGCCGCCTAATTGCTTATCCTCCATTTTAGCTATGAGGTTTGTATAAATATTAGCCAGACCCCATTTAATTCCGTATGCAGGAGAATATGCACCTCCTGTTCCCACGGCGATCTTATTTAATAATACTTCGTCAAGACGCGATTTGACAACCTTTCCTTCTCTATCTTTTAATAACTCCTCTCTCCCCTTATTATCTTTTATTTTAATATAGGCTCCCTCTTTCTTGCCAACACCAACTGTATATATAATTATACCCTTTTCTTTCGCTGCCTTTGCAATTTCCATAGCGTTGCCCTGATGATCCTCTCCATCAGTAATAAGTACGATTGCCTTGTGTTTTTTCAGTTTATCACTAAATGCAGACATACTCTTATTTATCGCCTCACCAAAGGACGTACCGCCTACAGGAATCAGACGCGTATCGAGATCATCCAGAAAAAGGCTGAATGCGCCGTAGTCAAGGGTCAACGGGCATTGAAGGAAAGCTGTCCCCGCAAATGCAACCAGGCCGACCCTGTCGCCGTCTATAATATCAATCAAATCTTTGATTTCTCTTTTGGCTGCCTCTAATCTATTTGGCTTGATATCGTCCGCAAGCATACTCCGAGATGTGTCTACGGCAACAACAATATCAATTCCCCTCCTCTCCACATCTTCCCAATGGTATCCCCATTTTGGCTGTACCAGGGAAAAGATAAGGAAGGTTATGGCAGAAATAACAAAGGCTGCCTTTATAATCTGCTTCCTCCTGCTTACAGACATTACGATGCTATCAATCAATTCCGCCTGAACGAATCTCTTTAAAGCATTCTGCCTGCTCTTAAAGAACGCAATATACGCCAGCACCATGCCAAAAACCAATGGCAGTAGATAGAGATAATTAATATTTTCGTATTTCATAAGTTATTTAAAATAGGACACAGATTTTCGCTGATAGACACAGATAAAAGAAAATAAATTATGTCTTTCGCTTCTCAATCGCAATTCGTAAATCCCAAATCGTAAATCTTTTTAAGGAATCCTCCTGAATCTCGTATTTGCAAGTACAACCTCAAAGAGAAGCATTCCTAACGCAGGAATAACCAGGTAATGAAAAAGCTCATCATACTCAGTATATATGGCTTCTTCCATTTTAGTCTTTTCCAGACTATCAATTTGCCTGTAAACTTCTTTCAGAGATTTTGTATCCGTTGCCCTGAAATATTTACCTCCTGTAATCGTTGCAATTTCTGTCAAACCCTCATCATCAATATCAATCTCTATAGACCTGTACGTCTTCATTCCGAACAGGCCCTTGGTAGGATAAGGGGCAAGTCCCTTTGTACCTGCACCGACTGTGTATATCTTCATACCATATGTTTTTGACAATTCAGCCGCCGTTAACGGATCAATCTCACCTGCATTGTTACGGCCATCAGTTAGAAGTATTACAACCTTGCTTTCAGCTTTAGAAGTTCTCAGTCTGTTTACGCATACGCCTATGGCGGAACCGATAGCAGTACCGTCCTCAACCATTCCGACCTCTACTTTTTCAAGGAATTGCAGCAGTATATCATAATCAAGTGTCAGCGGGCACTGAGTATAGGCCTGTCCGGCAAAGACCACCATCCCTATACGATCATTTTCACGCCATTCTATAAAGTCCTTTACCACCTCTTTGGCTACGTAAAGACGGTTCCTTCTCTTTCTATCTAGATTAAAATCCTCTGCAAGCATGCTGCTTGAAACGTCTAATGCCAGGATTATATCGATCCCTTCTGTCGTCACCTTCGAATGAGCTTTACCGGATTGAGGCCTTGCAAGAGCAATTACCAGCAGTGCAATTATCAGCACCCTTAGTGCAATCAGGACATGTCTATATTTAACAAAGCTTCCCTGCTCTATCTTTTTAAAATAATTGAGAGTGGAAAATCTCAAATTCCCACTACCTTTTCTTAAGATGTAATTTGCAAGTATAAGTGGAATCAGGATTATTATTAAGCTCAGTACTAATGGATCTTTTAAAGTTATCATAACTTACTTATTAATGTTTCATGCTTCTTCTTTTAACGAACACTTACCTCTTTCTCTGAAACCTCTTTGGTTTCGTCAACCAGTTTTATTGCCGAGTCAAATGCATTTTCTATTTCGCGGGTATCAGGGCCATACGCCGCAAACTTAACCATATCGCAGTGTTCAAGGAAATTGCTGATAAGTTCCTTATGCACTCCTGTCAACCTGTCAGTAACCGTCATCTCTGCCAGGAACTCTTCTGTCGTTCTTTCAGGAGCCATAAGTTTAAATCTACTCTCAATATAGTGCCTGGCTATGTTTGACAGACGATAATAATATTCCTTTATCCGGCCCTCTGATATCAGGTTCAAGGCCCTTAAGTTTTCAAGCTCATTATATGCAATCTCATGGGCAGGAAGAGGTGCGGGTACAAATTCAATCTCTTTCTGCTTTCCGCGAAATAATAATATTATAGCACCAGCAATCGCCAAAACCCCCAAGACTATTGCAATAATATAGTATAGCCTGGAGTAGCTTTTGTTTATTGCCACAGTAGGCGTTATACCTCTCACATCACTGGCATCCTCATCCAGTGTGGTTACAACCTCAATAAACACTTCCGGTGTTTTTACTACCGCCTCCTCTGCTTCAGGCTTCGTTTTATATTTTATATCAAAAGCCGGTATTATGTACGAACCGGTATTAAATGTCTCAAGAACGCACCATATTTCCCGCGTAATCTCCCCTTTCTCATTCATGGATTCTTCGATACCAAAATCCTCTACGGCAAGCCCCCCTACTTCATCCTTTATCTCGGGCGGCAAAACCTCTATTCCTTCAAGAAAATCTACCGTTATCTTATAATTTATCTTGTCTCCAATGGTTACTTTGGCTTTATCAACATTTGCGTTTACGTAAGGCTTAGAGTCTCCTTCCTCTAAAGTTTTCCTGGCTGCGTATGTATACTCTGCATATACAAGGACTATGAGAATAAATATTCCGTATTTTATGATTTTATTCATGTTATAAAGCCAGTTTAGGGTTAGCAACGGGAGTGTTCCCAATTTGTTGTGATAATTAAGGTGAATTCCTGCCTACCGTCAGGCAGGCACTTCGCTTCCACGCAAATAGTGGAATAAGTTCTTTTGACTTTAGGCATTTTAGTTCACTTAAGGCACTTCAAACTTTTGTGCCTGCCCGACTTCGTCATTCCCGTCCGAACAAATTTGACGGACAGGCAGGCGGGCGGCACGGCCGCGCTATCCAGTTATACCCAAAAAGTACATCTAATGTTCCCGTAAATGACGTAGTCCAATGAATTTGTATAAAAATATCAGGAAGTCAGTGTCGAAGTCTTTTTTCTCTCGTCCTGAAGAATTTCATAATTGGTTCTACGTACGATCTGTCGGTCCTTACATCAATTAAATCGACACCCATACCTCTAAACAAATTTGCCCTGTCCTGCATATTTTTTATATTAAATCGGTTAAACCTTTTCGTCATCTTCCTGTCTGATGTATCAATAAGCGTAATTCCGCCGGTTTCCGCATCTTCCAACTCAACAAAACCAACATTTGGTATCTCTAATTCACGGGGATCTGTTATGGAGACCGCAGTTATATCGTGACGCTTGTTTGCAATACGTAATGCGCGTTCAAAACCTTCAGTTATAAAGTCTGATACCAGGAAGCAGACTGTCTTACGCTTGGTAACCTTTAGAAGATACTCAAGGGCTATAGATATGTCGGTTCCCTTATTTTCCGGTTTGTAGTAAAGCACCTCTCTAATCACGCGAAGTACATGAGTTTTTCCCTTCTTTGGCGGCACAAACTTTTCTATCTTATCAGTAAAGAGAATAAGGCCAACCTTGTCATTGTTCCTTACAGCAGAAAGGGCAAGCAGGGCGCAGATCTCGGTCGCAATCTCATTTTTAAACTGTTTCATACTTCCAAATTCACCCGAATAACTAAGGTCTACCAGAAACATAATGGTTAATTCTCTCTCTTCTTTAAATCTTTTTATATAAGGATGCCCCAGTCGTGCGGTAACATTCCAGTCAATCGTGCGTATATCATCTCCTGCCTGATATTCCCTCACATCCTCAAATTCCATACCCCTGCCCTTGAAGACGCTTACGTACTCACCGGCCAATACATCATTAACCAGACGGCTTGAGCGTATCTGTATCTGCTTTACCTTTTTTAATATTTCCTTTGGAATCATAATAATTTAGATTTAAGAATAGCCATATAATATAATGAATAAACACGAAATTTTAAAACAAAAAATATCGAACAAAAAAAACAATGAAAATCAAATTTTATAGTTTCTGGTAATCTTTCAATAAAATAAGAGGCTGGATTTAATCTTTTGACATTTATTTGTTCTTTATAGTATAATTCTCCCTCGTTTTTCGCACACACTTAATGTCTATAAAAAAGGAACCTTTCTGTTCTATAAATTGTTCTAAAGGTATATGAAGATAAAAATTACAACAAAAGAATTAAAGTCTGATTTTGCCGAAGAGGTTAAAAAAAGAAGCGGAATAGATGTAAAAAAATGCTATCAATGCGGTAAATGTACGGCAGGGTGCCCGGTAGCTTACGAGATGGATTACATGCCGAATCAAATTATCAGATTCGTACAGCTCGGCCTGAAACACGAAGCCCTGACATCAAGAACTATATGGTTATGTGCTTCCTGTATAACATGTACAACAAGATGTCCAAAAGAGGTTATGATAGCGGAATTAATGGACGTCTTGAGAGAAATGTCACTTGAAGAAGGCCTGGCCAACCCGCTGGAAAAAAATATCACAACATTTCACGAAGCATTTCTTAACTCCGTTAAGAATCATGGCCGTATCTCTGAAATAGGGATGATACAAGAATACAAGATGAAGAGGCCTAAAACCGTATTGCAGGATTTATTAGTCGGTCCTCAAATGTTAAGCAAAGGAAAGTTGTCATTCTTACCCCACAACATTAAAGGTAAGGATGCCATTAAAAGAATATTTGAAAAATGCAAATAGAAGAAAGAAAGAAGATCGGTTATTATCCGGGCTGTGCAATCACGATGGGTTCAAGTTCAGAGGAATATGGCACCTCAGTATTAAGGGTGTCCGAAGAAATAGGGCCTGAACTGGAAGAAATCCATGATTGGAACTGCTGCGGCGCATCTTCGGCTCACGCAACAAACCATAAACTCTCAACCGCCTTGTCTATCAGAAACATCAGCCTGGCAGAACAATCCGGTTATAAAGAAATACTTGCACCCTGCCCTATGTGTTCTCAAAGGTTGATTATTTCTCAAAAAGATGTTGCGGACGATGAAGAACTGAAAAAAGATGTTGAGGATGCCATAGAGATGCCCTGCGACGGCGATGTGAAGATCATAAATTATCTTGAACTAATCAAGAATTATTGCATGGATGAGATCGCAGAAAAGAAAAAGAAGGCTCCCAAAGATTTAAAGATCGCCAGCTATTACGGATGCCTTCTGCTAAGGCCTCCAAAGGTACTTAAATTTGATGACCCTGAAAACCCCACGTCCATGGAGGAAATTGTGGAGGCAACAGGAGCCACTTCTGTTGACTGGGAACTTAAAACAAATTGCTGCGGCGGCGGTTTTACACTCAGCCGGACAGACGTAGTCTTAAAGCTGACTAATGATATTTTAGAGTGCGCTGCAGACGCAGGCGCAGATGCAATAGCCGTAGCATGTCCGATGTGCCATGCAAACCTGGATATGAGGCAAAAGAAAATAGGAAAAGAATACAAACGCAAATATGATATTCCTATCGTGTATATCTCAGAACTTATCGGGCTTGCACTGGATTTAGGGCCAATAAGTCTTGGCCTGAATAAACACTTTATAGATACGAAATCTGTCGTTAATGCATTTGCATAAATTAATGAAATCTTGCAGGGACGTATCTGTTTTTGATAATTTTTCACTGAGGAGTTTGTAAGTTGGGTAAAAAGATTGGTGTTTTTGTCTGTCATTGTGGTACGAATATCTCTGCTACCGTTGATGTTGAAAAGGTAGCGGAAGAGGCCAAAAAGAATAATCCGGGAGTTGCATATACAACTACTTATAAGTATATGTGTTCAGACCCCGGCCAGAAGTTGTTAAGAGATAAGATTAAGGAAGAGGGGTTGGACGGTGTAGTCGTCGCCGCCTGCTCTCCAAAGATGCACGAACATACATTCCGTAATGCCGCTGTAAAGACGGGCCTGAACCCATATCATGTAGAAATCTCAAATCTCAGGGAACAGTGTTCGTGGGTCCATCCGGATAAACCCACAGGAACTGAAAAGTCTATCGATCTCGTAAGGATGATGACCGAGAAGACTAGAAAAGATAGATCTCTGACTCCAATTAAAGTGCCGGTAACAAAGCGTGCCCTCGTCATCGGTGGTGGTATTGCCGGAATACAGGCGGCCCTGGATATCGCTGACGGTGGACATGAAGTTATAATGGTGGAAAGAGAGGCATCAATCGGCGGCCATATGGCTCAACTGTCTGAAACATTCCCTACCCTCGACTGTTCACAGTGTATTATGACACCGAAGATGGTAGAGCTTGCACAGCACGACAACATAAAGTTGTACACATGGTCTGAGATAGAAGCTGTTGATGGTTATATTGGTAATTTTGACGTCAAGATACGTAAAAAAGCAAGATCGGTTGACCTGGACCTTTGTACGGGATGCAGTTCATGCTGGCAGGTATGCCCGTGCAAAAAAATAAAGAGTGAATTTGATATGGGTCTTGGAAACAGGACTGCCATCTATATTCCATTTCCACAGGCAATCCCTAGCAAGCCTGTAATAGACAGGGAAAACTGCATATTATTCAAAGATGCACGCAAAAAGAACATTCCGCCAAACGATTCCAAGGTATGCCGAAAGTGTATAGACGCATGTCCGATAGCACCGGTTAAGGCAATTGACTACTCTCAGGAAGATGAAATTGTTACTGAGAAAGTCGGCGCAATAATTGTTGCCACGGGTTTTAAAGAGCTTGATGATACGAGTATGTATGGCGAATATGGCGGCGGTAAATACAAAGATGTAATAACCGGTTTGCAATTTGAACGCCTCGCAAGTGCATCCGGCCCTACGGAAGGCATGATTAAAAGACCTTCTGACGGCAAAGAGCCGGAAATAGTTGTATTTATTCAATGTGTTGGTTCAAGAGACCCTGCAAAAGGGTGTTCATATTGTTCAAAGACATGTTGTATGTATACGGCCAAGCATACGATGCTATATAAACACAAAGTACATGACGGACACGCATTCGTCTTCTATATAGATATCAGATGCGCAGGGAAGGACTATGAAGAGTTCTCACAAAGGGCGATAGAAGAAGAAGGAGCCACCTATCTCAGAGGCCGTGTCTCAAGGATTTATAAGAAAGGTGATAAACTTGTTGTACTCGGAGCAGATACATTAACCGGTTCTGTAGTCGAGATTGAGGCAGACATGGTCGTACTCGCGTCTGCAATGAAGGCACAGGATGATGCTGAGAAATTCGCACAGAAGCTGAGCATACAGTATAACAAAGATAAATTTTTCTCAGAGATGCACCCGAAGCTGAAACCGGTAGAGAGCAGCAGTGCCGCAATCCTTCTTGCAGGGACATGTCAGGGACCTAAGGATATACCGGAGACTGTTGCGCAGGCAGGCGCCGCGGCAAGTAAGGTACTTGCGCTGCTATCAGCTGATGAGCTGGAACGTGAACCTGTTGTAGCCAAAGTAGACAGGCTCCCTCCACCAGTATTTTCAACCTGTATCGGCTGCTTCTACTGTCAAAGGGTATGTCCGTACGGCGCGATTGAGGAGGAAGATATCAAGGCCAGAGACGGCAGTGTGATAAAGACCGTTGCCAGGGTAAATGAGGGTCTCTGTCAGGGATGCGGTTTGTGCGCGGCAACATGCAGGTCTAAGAGCGTGGAGTTGGCCGGCTTTAACGACGAACAAGTCTACGCGGAGATTAATTCCGTAGAATTTAACTAAAAGTAAGTTGATAGAATAATGTCAGAAACTAAATTCGAACCGAAAATAATTGCCTTTCTCTGTAACTGGTGTACCTATGCCGGAGCAGACCTTGCGGGAACAGGGAGAAAAGAGTACCAGGCAAATGTACGCATCATTAAACTCCCATGCACCGGAGGAATAGACCCTCTATTTTTGATAAAAGCATTTGAACGGGGAGCCGATGGGATTCTGGTTTCAGGATGTCATCCCGGAGACTGCCACTACAACTCGGGCAATTACCACGCCAGGCGCAGGTGGAATGTCTTCCGTCCACTCCTTGAGTTCTGTGGTATTAATCCTGAAAGAATACAATTCTCATGGATATCTGCCGCAGAAGGCGGAAAATGGGTGGAAACAATAAACGGCGTAGTTGATGCCGTCAGAGCACTGGGACCGTTTGAAGGATATCAGAAGCTTAATACAATGGGCCCTGAGAAACCACAAAGTATAAAGAAGTGAGCTAAAGTTTAAAGTGAACTAAAGTGACTAAAGTTAAGAATGAAAAAAGCAAAAGACATGAAGATTTACGATTTGGGATTTACGAATTACGATTTAAGGATTACGATTGACTAATGACTATTTACTAATGACTACTGACTAATAACTATTGACCAATAACAATTTACTAATTACCAATTATGATTGAAGAGCTGAGAAAAAAGGCTGAGGAATTACTCAAGAACAAAACCGTTGACGTTGTTTACGGTTATGGTGAAGGCAGCGTACCGGAAAGAACAAGGCCGGTATTCATCACTAAACCTGAGGATGCAAACAAATTAACGTGGAATAAGTACTGCGTCTATAACCTCACAACCTACCTCAAGAGACAGGAAACCAGGAAACTCGGAAAACCGGCAATAATAGTTAAGGGATGTGATGCAAAGACTATTATTGTTCTCTTAAAAGAGTGCCAGATAAAACGTGAAGACGTGTATGTTCTGGGCGTTACATGTGATGGCGTAGGAGAACCGCTGGCAACTAAATGTAAAGCATGTGATGTCAACACCCCGCTTATATATGATGAGTTAATTGGTGAGAAGATTGAGAACAAGGAAATCCCGTTTGAAGAGAGATATGCTGAACTGGACGAATACGAGAAACTATCAGAAAAAGAGAAATGGGATTTCTGGCAGAAGCAGTTTGAAAAATGCATCAAGTGCTACGCCTGCAGCAGTATCTGCCCTCTCTGTTTTTGTGATAGATGTATTGTTGACAAAAACCAGCCCCAATGGATAGACCCAAGCGCACATCCACGCGGAAATCTCTCATGGAACGTCACAAGGGCTTATCATCTGGCCGGCAGATGTATAAACTGTGAAGAGTGCCAGAGGGTATGTCCTGTAGACATTCCTCTCAATCTTCTGAACAAGAAACTGGCCAAGGAGACGGAGAAGAATTTTAAATACCGGTCCGGTTACAACGTGGATGACGAACTCGCAATGTCTACCTATAAAGAAGATGACAACCAGGACTTCTTCAAATAAAACAGAGAAAAACAAATTTGGGAATTACGAATTACGATTTCAGATTTACAATTTTGGTCATTTGGGCTTTAGGTATTGATTTGGCATTTGAGCTTTGACATTTGGATTTACTATTTGAGATAAGTATACTCTAAAAATTCAATCATTTGTTTTCAATATAAATTGTGGAAAAACTCTTAAATAAGAATAGTTTTGATTCTTTAATAACAGGCTTAAAAAAACAAGGCTACAAGACGATTGCCCCTAAAAAGGATAATAAACTTGTCACGCTGGAAGAAATCCAGGATGCAAATGAGATTTCCCTCGACCATGTTATTACCAATAACTCTATAAAAGAGTTTTTCTTCCCAAAGACGGAAAAGATCCTCTCTTATACAATTGAAAAAAATAAGGTTGAGATGGAAGAGCCTGAGGGTTTTGCAGTCAAGTCTGTTATCTTTGGATCAAGACCCTGTGACGCATTCAGTCTGCCTGTTATGGATAAGGTTTTCAACTGGGACTGTAGTGACAAATTCTGGGTTGAGAGAAGGGAAGCCATTACTATAGTAACGGTTGCGTGTGATAAATGCGATAGTTACTGCTTCTGCACATCTGTAGGCCTGGCACCGGATGCAAAGCAAGGCAGTGATGTACTGCTTACCAAAATCTCCAATGATGAATATTTAGTTGAAACCGTAACCGAAAAGGGTGAGAACCTTGTAAAGGAACTGGAATCTGTTTTTTCAGACCCGCCTTCAGGCACACCGGACCGGCAGGTTGCAACAGTCGAAAAGAAATTTGAAATTGATAAAGTAAAACCATGGCTTGATGATAATTTTCAACACAATGTGTGGGATGAATTTTCTTACAAATGTATAGGCTGCGGAGCATGCACATTTGTATGCCCTACGTGTCACTGTTTCGATATAGTTGATGAATGTACGATGACCAAAGGTGACCGGGTCAAAAACTGGGATGGATGCCAGTTTACGATGTTTACCATGCATACATCGGGACACAATCCACGATCCACACAAGGTATGCGATGGAGACAGAGGATCATGCATAAATTTAAATATTACGTAGAAAAGTTTCACAGCACTCTCTGTGTCGGCTGCGGAAGATGTTCACGGGTTTGCCCTGCAGACATGAATATATCTGAAATGCTTGAAATAATTTCAACTGATAAAGGCCAGCCAGAGCCGGTAACCAAGGAATAAATATGGATAATATATATACACCATATCTTATGAATATCGGCGACATGACAGATGAAGCTCCGGGTGTAAGGACATTCCGGCTCAACTTCTCAAACGAAGAAGAAGGTAATAAATTTCAATTCCAGACAGGGCAGTTCGGACTCTATTCGGTGTTTGGTGCCGGTGAAAGTACCTTCTGCATCGCTTCATCACCTACAAAGAAGGACTACATTGAGTGCACCTTCAGAGAAGCGGGGAGGGTTACCAAAGCGTTAAGAGAGCTGAACATTGGCGATACGATTGGATTCAGGGGTCCATACGGAAATATGTTTCCTATAGAAAAATGGGAAGGCAAAAATCTTGTGTTTGTTGCAGGCGGTATTGCACTACCTCCATTAAGATCAGTAATCTGGAATTGCCTCGACCTTCGTGATAAATATAAAAATATTACCATTATATACGGAGCCAAAACCGTTGCAGACCTGGTATACAAGGACGAACTTAAGGAATGGAATGCAAGAAAGGACGTAAGCCTGGTAACTACCGTTGACCCGGGTGGAGAAACACCGGATTGGGCAGGCAAGATAGGCTTTGTACCGACTGTTGTAGAAGAGACGGCGCCCGATAGCAAAGATACAATCGCTATAGTATGCGGGCCTCCCATAATGATTAAGTTCACACTGCCTGTACTTGAGAAACTCGGTTTCAAGCAGGATAAAGTATACACTACCCTTGAGAACAGGATGAAATGCGGACTGGGAAAATGCGGTAGGTGTAATATTGGCTGTACTTATGTTTGTAAAGAAGGCCCTGTCTTTACGGCTGAAGAAATTAGCAAGATGCCCGATGAATTCTGAAAAAGCAACAATCATATCAATAGCAGGAAAGAAGAACGCAGGCAAGACAACACTCATCAGAACACTCATTCCGGAACTAAAAGAACGTGGACACAGAGTAGGAACCCTCAAACACAACATCAAAGAGTTTAGGGTCGATCACGAAGGTAAGGACACATACAAGTACTATCACTCAGGAGCGGATTCAATCGCCCTCACATCACAAGACGAGATCGCCGTCATCAAGAGGGTGACAGACCCGCCCGGGATAAGTGAAATTATTGCAAAGTATCTTAATGATGTGAATATTGTGTTTGTAGAAGGGTACAGAGGAGATGATTTTCCCCGGATCAAGATAGTAGATTCAAAAGAAACAGGCAGTAACGATCCGGGCAACGAGTTAATACTTATAAGGGAAGACCTGGAAACGAAACGCTTCTCACCAGAAGACACAAATAAAGCCCTGGATTTTATAGAAAACATCATCCATCTTAAAAGGAAGAAATAGATGGCAATTATGACACAGTCCGAATGTTATCCGAGAAGAATCTTTAAGCCTTTTCATAATGCTCTGATCTTGCACAAGCGCCGCAATCAGGGCAGCCATCAACAAAACAATCAGGTGTATATTCCTGCTCAAAAGATTTCTTTCGCTCGCTTATCAGGAATTCCTTAATAATACCACTGCTGAGATGATCCCATGGAAGTATCTCATCTTCACCTCTTTCTCTGTACAGGTAAGGCTTTTCATTAACTCCTGCCTTTTCAAAAGCACTTACCCATTTATCGTAATCAAAAAAGTCATCCCATGCGTCGAACCTGCAGCCATCCTGCCAGGCCTGAATGATCACTTTTCCCAGTTCCCTGTTACCGCGTGCAAATACTCCCTCCAGTATACTCCTCTCCGGCTTGCTGAATTTGATTCGAATTCTCTTATGCCTGATCTTGCTCATTATCATGCGCCTTATATCTTTCAGCCTTTCCAGTGAAACCATTGGTTCCCATTGAAAAGGGGTATGTGCCTTGGGAACGAAAGGAGATACTGTTATATTCACATTTCCGACCGAACCCTTAACCTCTCTCCTGAGACTTGAAACCCTGTACGCCAGTTTCGCTATCTCTTCAACGTCCTCGTCTGTCTCTGTGGGAAGCCCAACCATAAAGTACAATTTGACCAGATTCCATCCCTCTTTATAAGCCTCCCTGACTCCCGCAAAAAGATCTTCGTTTGATATGTTCTTGTTGATTACCTTTCTGAGCCTTGTTGTCGCAGCCTCAGGCGCAAACGTCAAACCGGATTTGCGTACGGTATTGAGATAAGAAGGCAGCTCGGTTAACTCTTCAGAAACCCTCAGAGAAGGAAATGCTATGTTTACATTTTGCGGGTTAAAGGCCTCGCCCATGCGTGCCATCAGGTCTTTGAGATGAGGATAGTCACTTATTGACAATGCCCCAAGTGATATTTCGTCATGCCCTGTATTACGATAACAATCCCCGGACATGTTCAGGATCTTATCTACAGAACGTATCCTGTTCGGCCGTTTTGTCATCCCTGCCTGGCAAAATCTGCACCCTTGTGTACAGCCCCGCATAACTTCAATGGATATGCGTTCAAAGACTGTCTTCACATACGGCACTATCGGGCTTTCCGGAAAATACGCTTCCCCTAGATTGTTGACTGATGCACCACGCACGACAGGCGGAACACCGGGCTGTTTTGGTTCCATCTTGTTTATAACACCCTCAGAATCGTAAGACACTTCATAAAGGGAAGGAGCATAAAGATTCTTCATCTCTTTAACAAGTGAAAGGATCTTCTCTTCTCTTGAGAGATTTCCGGAATGTTTAAGGGCTTTAAAACATTCGATAAATTGAGGCAGTTTCTCCTCTCCATCACCCAGAAAGAATATATCAATAAAATCGGAGATTGGTTCGGGAGTGAGAGCCAGAGGCCCGCCTGCAATGACTAACGGGTCGTCCCCCGTCCTCTCTCCTCTTTTGAATGGTATCTTTGCAAGGTCCAGCATATTAAGCACATTTGTATATGACATCTCGTATTGAAGCGAAAAACCGATAATATCGAACTCACCCAAAGGCCTGAATGACTCCAGGGAATATAATGGTATATCGTGTTCCCTCAATGCTGCTTCCATGTCAGACCATGGTGCGAATACTCTTTCACAAGCCGTGTCTTTGCGCTCGTTCAAGAGGCCGTATAAAATCTGCATGCCCTGATGAGACATCCCGATTGCATAGGTATCAGGGAAGGCCAGTGCAAATGTAACATCTATACTGCTATCTTCCTTTTTGATGGAATTCCATTCACCGCCTATATATTGTCCCGGTGTTTCCACAAAAGGCAGAATTTTGTTTTCAACATAACTACGGAAATTATTCATAAAACTCCTCATTCGCTAAAGCTATTCTACTTCTCATTCTCACATTAAACATAAACGATAATGCTATAAAGGATGATATCAGAGATGATCCTCCATAACTGATAAAGGGTAATGTTAAACCGGTAATAGGAGCGAGTCCTATTGTCATGGCAACATTTATAAGAATCTGAGAGGCAAACATTGCCGTAAAGCCCGCTACAATCAACCTGCCATAAGCATCCCTGGTATTCACGGCAATACCGATGCTGCATGCAAGGAAAACCACATAAAGGCACAGGATCGCACAACCTCTATAGAACCCCCACTCTTCAGCTATGACAGAAAAGATAAAATCTGTATGTCCCTGCGGAAGGAAATTGAGCTGGCTTTGTATGCCGCTTCCCCACCCGCTTCCGAAGCTGCCGCCGGAACCAACTGCTATTAGTGACTGCATCCTGTGGTAACCTTCCCCCCAACTGCTCACCGTATCAGGCCAGAGAAAACTTATCATTCTCGCCTTCTGATAACCCTTAAGCATAAAAAACCAGAAAAGGGGTATTGAGGCCAGGCCGAAAGCTATGAGTACAAAGATATATTTAATCCTGGTGCCGGCCACAAACATAATCGCAAAAAGGATGGGCAGCAGTATTAAACCGGTACCCAGATCAGGCTGTTTAATAATCAACGCCATTGGCAGAAGTGTCAAGACCAGTGGGAAGACAATACCGCTGAACCCGGAGGAAACAGTTCTTTTGTCCATAAATAACCTTGAGAGTGTCAGGACAAGGGCTATCTTCATAATCTCAGAAGGCTGTATGGAGATAGGCCCTGCCATTAACCACCTCTGAGCCCCGAATACAGTTTTACCAAAAAACAAAACTAAAAACAAACCTAAGAGGGTTATAAAATAAAATATATACGAAATCTTCCCGACAGAAAAATAATCAAACATCAGCAAACCGGAAAAAACACCTACCCCAATGCCTATCCAGATCAATTGTTTATAAGCATAAGCCTCTGATGAAGCGCTCCACACAAAGAAAAAGCTTATAACCAGGAATAAACTAACTACCAGAAACAGCAGCCAATCAAAATTTCGCAAACTAGCTATCATATGATATTACCCTAAAAAAAGTGCCTAAAGTGAACTAAAGTGTAAAGTGACTAAAGTAAATAAAGTCATTAGTCAGTGGTCAGTGGTCATTAGTCATTCGTAAATCTTCATGTCTTTCGCCTTTAACCTCAGTGCATATCCGTGTCTTTCCGTGGTTAATTTCTCTTTTGTCTTTTTCTTTTTCTTTTTCTTTTTCTTTGTCTTTAACCACAGTTCTTCGGTTTTTCTCTGCGTTCTCTGCGTCTCCGCGGTGAAAGAAATGGAAAGTGACTAAAGACCAAGCTGTGTCAAAAGGTTTTCAACTACCGGACCCGCCACTTCAGCACCATGGCCTGCTGTATGCTCTATTACAACAGTAAAACAATACTTTGGCTTTTTAAAAGGCGCATACCCTACAAACCATGCATGGTTTATATCGTCATGCGCTGTCTGTGTTGTCCCTGTTTTCCCGGCTACACTCAGCTTCCCCAAACCTGTTTTCTTTGCTGTACCGGCGGTCACTACTTTTCGTAACGATCGTTTAATAATATCCATATTTTCCTCCGACACGTCTACTCTCTCTACAGGTGTGTGTTCATTGTCCAGGATTATATTACCATTATAGCCTGTTACCCTTTGAAGAATGTACGGATTGATATACCACCCGCCGTTTGCAATGATAGCTATCATCTTCGTAATCTGTATCGGTGTAACCAGCATCGCTCCCTGACCAATTGACAAATTCACAGTCTGGGACATAGACTTAGATTCCGGCATATTTCCCTTTTTTTCATAGGCAAGATCAATATTTGTGGTATTTCCCAGACCAAATTTATCCGCCCACTTTTTCAATAAGGAACCTCCCAACACTTTTGCAGTTTCAAAGAAAAAGACATTACATGAATATTGTATGGCCTCTTCAACATTCAACAAACCATGGCCATACTCTGAAAAACATCGGAAGCGGCTTTCTCCAACCTTCACTGATCCGTAACACGCAAACTGTGTATTTTCATCTATTTTATTCTCTTCCAGTGCTGCAATTGCCGTAACGATTTTAAAGACTGACCCCGGAGGCAAAGCACTTTGAATAGGCCTGTTGAGGAATGGTTTCTGCGGGTTTTTACTAAGGACGGAATAATCTTCATTCAGGGTATTCAGATTATATCTGGGAAATGCCGCCATTGCTATCACTTCACCGCTCCACGGATCCATTACTACAACCGAACCTTTCCTCTTCCCCAGCGCCTTTTCTGCAATGCCCTGTATCCTGTCATCTATTGTTAAAACAATATTATTCCCGGGTATTGACGGCCTCTCAAGAATAAGCTTGTCGGCTCTCATTGTATCAAGGGTTATCTCTTCAAATTTCTCTCCCGGCACACCCATCAACCTTGAATTATATGTCTTTTCAATTCCGGTTTTTCCAAACAGGGAATCCATGGAAATTGCCTTTTGAACAAAATATTCTGATGCCGATTCTTCACTTTCATTCAGGCTTTCAAACCATCTTTTCTTAAAATTATAGTCGTGTATCTCTTTCTCATTCAACTTGCCAACATAGCCTATTATGTGTGATGACGAATCACCATTTGGGTACCATCTTACAGGTTTTCCATCTATCTGTATCCCGGGCAGATCCATCATGCCTGCCTGAAACTTTGCAGCCTTTTCCCATGACAGGTCTGATAACAATGAATGTGATACAGTTTCCTCTTTGATGCGTATCTTCCTTTCACTTTTCATCTCTACGACACGTTTAATCTTTTCTACCCTTTTTACAATATTTGTAGTTTTCTTTAAGAGATCTGCATATGGAACTTCAAGGGATTCAGCCACTCTCTCTACCCACGATGCATTATCAGAATGGCATTTTCTGCACAGATTACGAGTTATTTTTTTATCCTTACCCCCGGATACTTCAGGCAGAATGTTTTGTTTAATACACAGGAAAGCATTAAATAACTTTGTATAAGATACCATAAGCTCGAAGGAGTGTTTATCTGTAGCCAGAACCGAACCGTTTCTATCATATATAGTTCCTCTCAGTGTGTCGAGACTGACAGTCCTTATTCTTCTGCTATCAGACATACCACTGAACTTTCCACCTTCGATTATCTGAACGTAAAATAGTTTGCAGAGAATCACAAAGAATGAAATTAATATTATTCCAAATAATATCTTAAAACGGCTCTTATACATTATCTAAAACCTTCTTTTTGAAGATGGAAATCCAAACGAGGAGTAGAATCTGCTGAACAGCCAGAATACCGGAAGAACAATTATAGAATTATAGATTGCGATCAGGGGGCATTTCCACGCCATGGAAAATAGGCCTGTCGAGGTTATTAACATTGACAACAAGCAAAGGTAGAGTAAATTATAAATTATTGAAATTATAAATGTAACTGAAATTTGTGTCGCCAAATGCCTGCCATAAATATTACCTCTGATTATTGAAACAATATATCCTGCAACAATGAACAAAACGGTATTCAGGCCAAAAGGCCCTTCAGAAAAGATATCTTTAGTAAGGCCAACTACCCAACTTGCATGAAACGATCGCTCGCGGTTAGCGTTCAATGAGTGAAAAACCAGGAAGATTATAAAGAGGTCAGGTTGAATGCCCAGAAAACTTATGTGGCGCAATAAGGTTGTCTGGATTAAGGATATGCATACAGTAACACTTATTATTGTAATCCACGGCATGGGAATGCCTTTTATATTTCCTAAAATAATGTCTTAAAGGATATGCTTACTCAGGAGTATTTTCTTCTTTTTTCCTCTTGATTACCAATACATTTTCAATCTTTGAGATGTCAATCCTTGGTATAACCTTAATATCTTTAAAAAGACTTGCACTTTTCTGTTTAACCTCAATAACATTACCTATATAGAGAGATTTCGGAAATACCCCACCCATACCGGAAGATATAATCTTCTCAGGCTTATCCACTTTTATCTGCCGGGGCACATACTTCATCATGCATTTGCCATCGGCGGTTCCCTGGACTATTCCCCGTGTTCTTGACCCGAGAAATCGTGACGGAACATTCGACGCGGGATCGGTAATCAACATAACCCTGCCGGATGAATTCCCTGTAGCTGAGATTCGGCCTACAAGCGCATTACCAAAAACTACAACATCTCCAACTGAAACACCCTGTTTCTCTCCAACATCAACAATAATACTTTTTCTAAAGCTCGAAACGTCGAAGCCAATGATATCTGCAACTACCGGTTCTTCTTTATCATCGATGTTCTTTTTATATTCCGATACAATTTCCAGCTTTTTCTTAGATACATTTATAATATCTTGCTGCTCGATTATCTTATTCTTAAGGAGGAAGACCTCTTTCCCCAGATCATTTTTTTCATCAACTGCGGTAGATAATGCGGCCAGCTTCTTAAACCCATTCTTGAAGAAATTTGATGTATGAGAAATTATCTTTTGTACTGGTGCAAGGGGTGAAGCAACGGTTACTTTGATGTTATTTGTTATGCTTTCCGGTATGAATAAAAGAGAAATGGATACTATGACAAAAACAAATATTATAAATCTTTTTGTAGATCTGTCACGATTACGCCTCAAGTTCCTTATCCCACAAAACATCCTTATATAAATCTAGATCTTCCAGAAGTATGCCTGTTCCTCTTGCTACCGCCGTAATTGGATCCTCTGCCATCTTTACAGGAAGCCCCGTTTCCTCTGCAGCTAATTTATCTAAACCCCTCAGCATTACACCTCCCCCAATCAGAACCATGCCTGTAGTCAACAAGTCAGAAGATAATTCCGGCGACGACTTTTCCAACGTCTTCCTTATAGCGTCTATAATAGCATCTGTTGTCGGAAGAAGCGCTTCTCTTATCTCTTCCGAAGTAATCTTTATTGCCCTCGGTAATCCGGCTATGGCATCACGGCCTCTAACTTCCGCTGTAATCTCTTCGTCTAATTTGAAAGCCGATCCAATCTCGACCTTAATGCTTTCGGCGGTTCTATAACCAATATCCAGGCTATAATTACGACGAACAAACTGAACTATTGCTTCATCCATCGCATCGCCGGCAACCCTTAAACTCTCATGCGCAAATATATCTCCTAATGAAATAACAGCTACCTCTGTGGTACCGCCTCCGATGTCAACTATCATACTTGCCACCGGTTCTCCAACGGGAAGTCCGGCTCCAATCGCAGCAGCTTTGGGCTCAGATATTAAATAAACCTCCCTGGCACCTGCTCTTTCTGCAGAATTCACAACAGCACGTTTTTCCACGGCAGTGATTCCGGATGGAATGGCAACCACGACCCTTGGCCGTATCCCCCATTTTCTTTTATGCACCTTTAATATAAAATACTTAAGCATCGCCTCTGTAATATCAAAATCGGCAATAACTCCATTCTTCATTGGCCTGATAACGGAAATACTGTTTGGGGCTTTCTCCAGCATAGCCCTCGCAGATTGCCCTACGGCTTTTCCGTTCAGCAAAACCTTATTTGTCCCCGGTTTCACTGCTACCACAGATGGTTCAAACAACACGATGCCTTCACCGGGAATACATACCAGAGTATTCGCCGTTCCCAGGTCGATGCCCATATCTGTAGAAGCCAGCCCTAAAAAATAATCTAAAGGATGCATATTTTTGTCGTACTCTTTCTGAATTTTGGATATAAGCTAAAATTTTACATAGGCTTACGTGAGTGATTATACGTTCACCCATATAAATGTCAAGCGAAAACTCTCCTTCTTAACGCAACCAAACAGAGTATAGCGGTTACCAATATACATGAAAATGCAAACACATCACCATGGTTTGTGTACCATGAAGTTACCGAGTCCTCAAACCTGATTTTGTTACACAATATGCCTTCTACCTCTTTATATCTTCCATATTCAGACAGGTAATCATATATCTCACCGTCCGGTGCAACAAAGGAAGAAATGCCGCTATTAGCAGCACGTGTAATAGTGATCCGATTCTCAACAGCCCTGAAAACCATCACTGCCAGATGCTGATCCAGTTCAGAACTATCATGAAACCAGGCATCATTGGTAATATTTAACAGAAAGTCAGCTCCATCTTTCCGAAATTTTCTCACAAAAGGCGCAATTGTATCTTCGTAACATATTATTACTCCAAACTTATAGTTTTTATCGTTCTCCTTTGAATCAAGTTCAAATATAGTTCTCCCGTCTCCTCCACTCAAACTTACACTATAAGGCACTATCTTGGCAAAGAAGGGGATCCAGTCTTCGAATGGAATGAATTCTCCAAAAGGGACGAGATGTATCTTGTCATAACGGTCCACAAATCTTCCTTCCCTGTCATAAAAGAAAGCCGTATTAAAATACAAGGCAGAGGACTCCTTTACATCAATTGCCGTACCTCCCAATATCAAATTAGCAGAGGTTGCATCCGTCAATATACGAACCGACTCTTTAGACAGTTTGTCAACCTTCCTGTTAAGAATTTCAGGATCAATATTAAGGATGCCGGGCACCATAGTCTCCGGCCAGACAA
>Ga0187833_10001658_pt1 | contig 25047 bp, 22 predicted proteins | sample ETNtaG_37_FD_167968 | JGI IMG/M metagenome (GOLD analysis project Ga0187833, IMG submission 167968) | Marine microbial and viral communities from oxygen minimum zone, Eastern Pacific Ocean - ETNP2014_SV_400_PacBio MetaG (Illumina Assembly) | ecosystem: Environmental > Aquatic > Marine > Hypoxic...
TTGGTGTTGCGCCGTCAGGTACATGGATATGAATGTCAAGTTTCTCGTGAAAATCTTCTTTGATCTTTAATTCTTTTGCGCGTGCACGAGTTACTGACATTGCGGCCTGAATTGACTCTTTCATGACGTCGCCTAGTTGGCCAGTATAATTCAGTTTTCCTTTTCCTTTATAGGTTGTAGCCTCAATTGTCAAAAGATCGCCGCCCACAGATGTCCACGCCAGACCTGTCACCTCTCCAATTTGATTATGCTCTTCAGCCAAACCAAAGCGGTGCCTCTTCATACCTAAGAATTTTGGTAGGCTCTTTGAATTAATGATTGCTCTAGCTTTGCGTTTTTTAAGTGTCACACTCTTCACCACTTTGCGACAAATGCTGCCAATTTCCCGATCAAGGTTACGAACTCCGGCCTCTCTAGTGTAATAACGAATCATATCAAGTATGGCTGGATCTTTAAATACAATTTCGCTAGCTTTAACGCCATTATTTTTCATTTGTTTTGCAATCAAATGCTGTTTCGCAATTTGTAACTTCTCATCTTCCGTATAACCGGAGATTTGGATTATTTCCATACGATCCGATAATGCCTGCGGTAAGTCTAGAGTATTTGCAGTTGCAACAAACATAACTTGAGATAAGTCATAATCTACCTCCAGATAATGGTCATTGAATGTATGGTTTTGTTCAGGATCTAGAACCTCTAGCATTGCAGAGCTAGGGTCGCCTCTGTAGTCGGAAGCCATTTTGTCTATCTCATCTAAAAGAAATAATGGATTTTTTACCTTTATTTTTTGCATTTTTTGAACAATCGATCCTGGCATAGCACCAATATATGTCCTTCTATGGCCACGAATCTCAGCCTCATCCCTTATACCTCCAAGAGCCATACGTACATATTTTCTGTTAACTGATCTGGCAATAGATTCACCTAAAGAGGTCTTACCAACACCTGGCGGGCCGACCAAACAAAGAATATTTGCCTTATTATGGCTGACCCTAGTTTGTACGGCTAGATGCTCTAAAATTCTTTCCTTAACCTTATTTAAGCCGTAATGGTCATTATCGAGTATTTTTTGAGCTTTCACTAAATCATGATTGATATGAGTTTTTTTACTCCAAGGCACAGAACACAGATTCTCAATGTATGTCCTAATAATAGATGCATCGGATGATTGCGAAGACATTCTTTGAAGTTTATTGAGCTCACTTTGTGCCTTAGCTTTAGCCTCCTTCGGCATCTTTGCTTTATTGATATTTTGCTGAAGCTCTTCAATTTCGTTTTCATCATCAAGGGTTCCTAGCTCTTTCTGAATGGATTTCATTTGCTCATTCAAATAATAGTCTCTCTGGTTCGATTCCATTTGTTTACGGACACGACTTTGAATCTTTTGTTCCGCCCCAAGGAGATCGAGTTCACTTTCAAGAATAGTAAGAATTTTTTCTAATCGATCTTTAGCGTTATGACTCTCTAAAAGAGATTGTTTTTCCTCTACTTTAAGATTAAGGTTAGCAATAATTACATCACTAAATCTCTCTATATCGGTAATCTCTTTGAGCACTTTAAAGACCTCTTCTGGTATTTTCTTGCTCAGCTTTATGTATTTTTCAATATTTTCTAAAGCCAACCTCATCATTGCATTTATTTCAGTGTCATCTTCAATAGTCAAGATACAATCACTCATTACAACCTCTGTATATCCATCGACATCGATAAATTCATCAATATTTGCTCTTTTAATTCCTTCAACGAGAACCTTGATTGTTCCATCTGGTAATTTTAGCAACTGTAGAATTGTGGCCAAAGTGCCAACCCTGTGCAGGTCGTCATTGCTTGGGTCTTCTATTGATTCATCTTTTTGTGTTACCAAAAAGATATTTTTATCTGCCTCCATCGCATGCGTAATTGCATTAACCGAAGATTTTCTGCCAATAAATAAAGGGATAACGGTGTGCGGGAATACGACCACATCTCGCAGTGGCAATAAAGGCACTGTCTGGATGATTAAATCATTTGAATTTGTTGATTCTTCTGTTCCCATAATAACGAAACACCTTGCTTATCTAATAATTTCTTTAGATAGTGCCTAGTAACGTTAATTTCAAGTAGCCACTGACCGAATTCATTCATTTTTTCATTATGAATGTATCCAATATTATGAATTTCACTTCGAATATAGGCTGACTGAACATCTAATCGTATACTGGCATGAGTCATCATACCACTTAGAGACTGAGATAATGCTTGATAGAGCAAATCTATACCAACTCCGGTGTCGGCTGATAACCAAACTCGAAATATTTTACCTTCGTGATCCTTGTCAACTCTCGGCTCAAAATCTTTTATTTCATCGATTTTGTTCATCACGATGATGGTAGCTATATCCTGTGCATCAATTTGTTCAATAATATCTTCCACTTGCTTAATTTTTTCATGACTATTTTCGTCACAAGCATCTACAACATGAATTAGAACATTCGCCTGACTTGTCTCTTCTAGGGTTGATTTAAATGCATCTATAAGATCATGGGGTAAGTCTTGAATAAATCCAACCGTATCGGCGATAACGGCCTCACCAGATGCCGGTAATACAACTTTCCTGATAGTAGAGTCTAGGGTTGCAAAAAGTTTATTATCAGTATAGACATGTGATTCGGTTAGACGATTAAATAAGGTTGATTTTCCGGCATTTGTATAGCCCGCTAAAGCAATCATTGGGAGGTCGTTTTTTATCCGAGATTTGCGCCCTAAATCTCTTTGTTTATGAACTTTTTCAAGGCGCTTGTTGATGTATTTTATGCGTTTACCAATCAAACGTTTATCTGTCTCTAGTTGAGTTTCACCAGGTCCACGAAGCCCGATACCACCTTTTTGTCTTTCCAAGTGAGTCCAACCCCTAACTAGTCTTGTAGAAAGGTGTTGTAGTTGTGCCAATTCCACCTGTAGCTTGCCTTCATAAGAACGAGCCCTAAGAGCAAAGATATCCAAAATTAAACCTGTACGGTCCATAACCTGGCACTTAAATGATTTTTCCAAATTTCTTTCCTGTGAAGGTGAAAGTTCAGCAGAAAAGATCACTAAATCAATCTCCTTTTCAGTAACTATAAAATTCAACTCTTCAGTTTTTCCTTTTCCTATATAGAATTGAACGCTAGGATTGTTGATTTTTACTTCTATGGTTTGAACAATATGCAGACCAGATGAAGTAGCGAGCTGGATAAATTCGGCTATACCGTTAGAACTGTACCTATTGGAGGACTGCTCAACATATACCAACAAAGTGCGTTCATCCTGACCTACAGTATCTTTTTGTCGATCGAATAACTCCATTGATGTTATTAGCTTATTTCCATAAATTTAATAGATTTTTCAACTTGCTTTACGGGAACTTTTTGATTGCCCTTCAGAGACATGCAGAATGACAGGTTTTTTCTTGCCATTAACTACATCTTTATCAATAATCACTTCCTTTGCGCTTGAAGTAGAGGGCATCTCATACATTGTGTCCAATAAAAGGCCTTCCAAAATAGAGCGCAACCCTCTAGCACCAGTTTTTCTCTCTACAGCTAGCTTTGCAATTGCTAACAAGGCGTTCTTTCTAAAGGTTAACTTAACACCTTCAATTGAAAAGAATTCTTGAAATTGTCTAACAACAGAATTTTTTGGTTTCGTGAGAATTTGCACTAAGTCGTCCTCTTCAAGCTCATCAAGCGAAGTGTTAACGGCTAGACGACCAACAAGTTCGGGAATCAAACCAAATTTAATCAAGTCGTCAGGCTCAAGTAAATTAAAAAGCTCTGAGACTGTTTTCTTATTTTTTTCATACTTAACATCGGCAGAAAAGCCAATACCGGTTGCTTTTTCTACTCGCCTATCAATTATTTTCTCTAGACCATCGAATGCACCACCACAAATAAACAATATCTTTGAAGTGTCGACATCAATAGTTTCTTGATTTGGATGTTTCCTTCCTCCCTGAGGAGGTACGGAGGCTACGGTTCCCTCGATCAACTTCAGCATGGCCTGTTGTACACCCTCTCCTGAAACATCTCTTGTTATCGAAGGCGATTCAGAGCGTCTTGATATTTTGTCAATTTCATCTACAAATATAATCCCTTGCTCAGCCCTTTCTGGATCAAAATCACACTTCGCAAGTAAACTTTTAATTACATTCTCTACGTCATCGCCGACGTAGCCTGCCTCAGTCAGAGTTGTAGCGTCAGCGACAGCAAATGGGACATCCAAAAAACGCGCCAGAGTTTTTGCAAGAAGTGTTTTGCCGCTACCGGTGGGTCCAATTAACAGTATGTTTGATTTTTCTAGCTCAACTTCGTTCGAAATATAATCATTTTTTAATCGTTTATAGTGATTATAAACAGCAACAGACAAAACTTTCTTTGCCCTAGACTGACCGATCACGTATTCATTTAAGAAATCAGATATTTGCTTTGGAGTGTAATTCCAATCAACGTGCTGGTCTTGCTTTTCTTTAATTGTCTGTTGTTGAATAAGACCATAACAAGAATCTATACATTCATCACAGATATATACTCCAGGTCCAGCTATCAGACGAACAACTTCATCTTTTCGTTTAGAGCAAAAAGAACAGTGAAGGTCTTGATTATTTTCAGCCATAGGTGTTTATAGATTTAACGCTTTGTGAGAACTTTGTCAATAATTCCATACTTTGCTGACTCACTTGCCGACATAAAATAATCCCGATCAGTATCTTTCTGGATAGTCTTAATATTTTGACCGGTATGGTTTTTTAATATTGTGTTCAGCCTATCTCTGGTCTTGAGTATTTCCTGTGCATGAATATCTATATCGCTTGCCTGACCAGAAAACCCACCTAAAGGTTGATGAATCATAACTCTAGCATGGGGCAGGGCAAATCTCTTGTTTTTTGTTCCAGCACAAAGCAATAACGCCCCCATACTAGCTGCCTGACCTATACAAAGAGTAGATATATCAGGCTTTATAAACTGCATAGTGTCGTAAATAGCTAGGCCAGCGGAAACCGATCCTCCCGGTGAATTTATATACAAATGTATATCTTTTTCTGGGTTTTCAGATTCCAAAAACAGTAGTTGCGCCACTACCACGTTGGCAGTATAGTCTTCAACTGGACCAACCAAAAAAACTACACGCTCTTTTAGTAATCTAGAATAGATATCATAAGCCCTCTCGCCTCTACCAGAGTCTTCGACCACCATTGGTATTTGATGTAAGCTCTTAATTGACATGTCAGTTTTGCGGACCCATAATTTCTTGAAAAGTTTTCTCTTTGATGTTCACTCTCGCCTCTGAAGTGATGTACTCTACAACAAGCTGCTCGACCACGATCGACTCAATACTTTCAAGCCTTGAAGGGTCTGAGTTATACCACTCAATCATCTGTGCAGCGCTCTCACCATAAGCCATAGACATCTCTTTTAGTTTAGCATCAACTTGCTCTTTTTCGGGCTTGATTTCATAATCTTTAGCTATTTTATTAACTAGCAAACCTAATTTCACTCTTCTCTTCGCTTCTTCCCTGAACATATCACTAGACATTTTGTTGTATGATGGCATTCCTTGCTGCTCCATTCTTGATTCCATGTCTTTTAACAAGTTATTTGCCTCTTCATCAATCGTAGCTTCTGGAACTTCAAAACTATTCGCCTCTAAAAGCGCTGTAAAAGTAGTGTCTTTGTTCTGCTTTTCAACCCTACTAGCGAGCTCTATTTGCATTTGATTCGCGATTCTAGTTTTCATAGTTTCAAAGTCTTTTTCGCCATACTTCTTGGCCAGTTCATCATCAAGCTTTAATTGCTTTGGTGAGCCAACTTCGTTTACTTTCACCTTAAAAACCGCCTCTCTGCCAGCTAGATTTTCAACATGGTAATCTTCTGGAAAGGTAGCCTCAATTTCTAGCTGTTTTCCTTCAGTTGTATCTATTAAGCCATGCTCAAAACCATCAATCATCGCCCCCCTACCTAGAATAATTTCAAAACCTTCTGCCGCGCCACCCTCAAAGGATTCCCCTTCCAGTAGACCTTCAAAGTCAATAATTAAGCGATCACCCTCTTTAGATTTCCTTTTGACTGATTTATATTCGGTAGCCCTGTCCTGAAGATCTTGAAGTGATTTTTCTTCGTCTTCTTTAGATACCTTTGCACTAATCTGGTCAATAGTCAAACCCGCCAAAGATGAGACACTTATCTCAGGAAAGACCTCAAACTCGATAGTGTAAACAAAGTTTTCAGTGTCCTTTGATTCCACTTTTGTTAAAGAAGGTTGAGTGGCGGGAGATATTTGGGCGTCAGCTAGCGCTTCAGGCAAAGTTTCAGTAACAATTTCGTTTGTGGCATCTGATTTAGCGTTTGCGCCAAAACGTTGACGTAGAACTTTTGCAGGAACTTTCCCTTTCCTAAACCCGTCAATACGAGCTTGCTTGGCAAGATTTTGCAGAATCTTGTCGGTTTTTTTATTAAATGCGTCAATGGGAAGTTCAACTTCGAGCGATCTTTTTAGCCCTTCCAGTGTATTTAATGAGGTCTTCATTTATATATCCGTAACTATCTTAAAAAAACAAGAAATTATACAGGATTTTGCGGGGCAATAAAAAAGCCAGTTTCACCGCTTTTTTGTCAAAATACCCAAACTAAAATCGTGAACCAGTATAGCTCACCTGGTATTGAGCTTGAGATAACCATTCTGGGTTTAATTCAATACCCCAGCCAGGCTGATGATTCATTGTTAATTGACCTTTAACTATTTCAAAGTTCGGTGAAAAAATATCGGCCTGCCAAGGATAATAATCCAAACCCTCTATAGAAAACTCTAGATACTTTCCAGCGTTAGGGATTGAACCCATTATGTGGGCAGAAAATAACGTTACAAGTGATAAATTTGCACTATGCAGGGTGACAGGCAGGTTTGCTTTTTGAGCCAACTCAGCGACCTCTAATGTACGCGTAACTCCACCCATATAACACACATCAGGCTGCAAAATATTCACCACCTGATTGTCGATCATGTGTCTCCAGACGCGCATATCGTTGTCCTGTTCGCCGCCACTTATATCAATATCTAGAGCGTCCCTTACTTGACAAGTCCATTTGGGTATCCAATAAGGGCAAGGCTCTTCGAAATGACAGATACCATAGTCTTGCAACATGTGTCCCACTTCGATAGCTTTGGCTGGGGTGTATGCACTATTCGCATCTACAAGCAATGCAACTGAATCACCTAAAACCTCACGTACCTGCTTTATAATTGCTTCGGTTCGTCCAGGCCACTGGTCTTGGTCATGGCCGCATTCACGACCAATTCTAAATTTGAATGCCTTATAACCGTAACTCTCTTTGAGGGACAACAAACGTTCAGCCTCAGCCTCAGGAGTGATATCACGCCTCATGCTAGAAGCATAAACCGGTATAGAGGCAGGATTGCCACCCAGCAACTGGCATACACTTTTGCCGGCTCTTTTAGCTTTAATGTCCCAGAGTGCGGTATCTAGACCACTCAAAGCTCGATAAAGATAAGTGCCAGGGAATTTATGTTCACGCTCAAGAATCTCTCGGTTCAGGTCACTAATATCATCACCCTCCCATCCCAATATATGCGGTGCTACCTGACGATGGACAACTTGGGCGCTTATATCTGCGTTGTATGTTGAAGTTTGACCCCAACCTTCATCGCCATCGTCTGTTCGAACACGCATCAAACCGATGTATTCATTAGTAAAAGTTTCGATGCTAATTATTTTCATAAAATAAATTAGTTGAGTTTAGTTAATTCTTCACTATCAGACAAGATAAGGTCTGCTGCCTTTTCGCCCACCATAATTGTTGGGGCATTAATGTTTCCACATACTAGATGCGGAAATATCGATGCATCTGCCACTCTAAGGCGTTCTATTCCATATACCTTGAGTTCGCTATCAACTACATTAGTCGATGGATCTGGACCCATACGACAGGTACTAGTAGGATGAAAAACAGTCCACGCATAACCTCTAATGTCTTCTATCATTTGTTCATCAGTTTTACACTCTATCCCAGGACGAAACTCATCAATGATGACCTTAGCAAAACTCTTGGTTTGGGCTAATCGCCTCAACAGCTTTACACCCTCTAACAAATCCTGGACATCGTCATCGTGAGATAAATAGTTCGGCTCAATTAGCGGTGCAGCGAAAGCATCGTTGCTGGTAATGCGAATTTCTCCTCTCGATTTTGGTCGGCAATTGGAAACACCTAATAGCATGGCTGAAAAGGGGTCAGGACTCATCATAGCTCGCTTTCCAGGTGGTGTACGAGTATAACTTACAGGTGAGTAATATAGCTGTATATTAGGCCTTGAAAGTCCTTCACGAGTTCGCACAAAACCTCCCGCCTGATTGACGCTGAGACTTAAAGGTCCTGTCCTAGTGAGGATATAGCGAACGCCATGCAAAAGCTTGCCCAACCATGGTCGAAGCTGGTCATTCAAAGTCTTCACTTTACTCTTATAGAAATAATCCACACCGAGGTGGTCTTGGAGATTTCTGCCAACAGCGGGGCTATGATGAAGCGCCGAAACATTTGCTTCCTTCAGCACTGTTTCGGACCCAATTCCGGATAATTGAAGTAGCTGAGGTGAATTTACCGAACCAGCACTTAGTATCACTTCGCGTTTTGAATGCACTCGGCACAGTTTGCCTGCCTTACTGTATTCAACCCCAACAGCGCATTTACCCTTAAAAAGAATCCTTGTCACCTGAGCCCTAGTAATGACTGTCAGATTTTTCCGTTTCATTGCCGGTCTTAGGTAAGCTCTGGCTGAAGACATTCTTAGGCCGCCATGGGTTGTAATCTGATAATAGCCTACGCCATCTTGTGAGGGACCATTCATGTCGCTATTAAAATCAATACCAAGCTCTTGCGCAGCCGAAACAAAATTATCACATAAAGGGTGAAGTTGATCTTTAACGTCTGCTACTTTTAGCGGTCCATTTCCACCTCGATACTGGCCCTCTCCATGTTGCCAAGTCTCCATACGCTTGAAATATGGGAGTAGATCTGCATATGACCAACCAGGATTACCTGCTTCCTGCCAATCATCAAAATCTTGTGGATTGCCGCGCACAAATACCATCGCATTGATAGAGCTAGAACCGCCCAATATTTTTCCTCTTGGCCAGTAACTTGTTCGGTTTTGAGTTCCTGGACTCGGCTCTGCCTCATACATCCAATTTACAGCTTTTTGGTAATACGTCTTCCCGTAACCGATAGGCATTTGTACAAAAAAACGTTGATCGGACCCTCCCGCCTCAAGAAGCATCACCTTATAACTGGAATCTTCACTGAGTCGATTCGCTAAAACGCAACCAGCAGATCCTGCACCAACAATAATAAAATCGTAATCAGTCATAAAATCATAATTCCTTGGGCTAGATAAAGTTTATTTTATAAGTAAATTATTGGGTAATATTTTGAAAAATAAATAAACAATAGTTTATCTAAACTAAACTATTGAGATAAATTTTATTCAACTACAAAATAATTTAATTCAAATAATCTCCAAACAAAAAATAAATAAGATAAACTTTGGGTAATCCACACATTTGTTAAACCAATAACTTTTGGTGATGGATGTTTTTCGTAATTTTTTTTAGGAGAAGAAAATGAAAATATTTAAGAAAGTGCTAGCACTTTCAGTGATTTCTCTGAGTCTAAGTACGTTTTCACTTTCAGCGAATGCTGATTGTGGCAAGGCAAGACTTGCAGATTTTGACTGGAGTAGCGCTAATATTCACACTGCCATCGTAGCTTTTATACTCGAACATGGCTATGGTTGTGAAGTTGAGGTAACGAAGGGAAGCACAACACCAATCATGGCTGCTCACTATGACGGACAGTTAGATATCGTTACAGAGCTTTGGTACGACAATATTATAGCTAACTATGACCCTGTAGAGGCAGCTGGCGTAATTAGAAATCTAGGAATTAATACACCTGATTCTCAGCAAGCATTCTATGTGGACAGAACTACAGCTGATAAATACGACTTAAAATCTGTATTAGATATGAACAATCCAGAGGTCGCAGCGCTGTTCACTGATCCAGAAGATTCATCCAAGGGTAGGATGACTAGCTGTATTTCTGGCTGGACTTGCTACACTGTAAACTATGTCAAACAACGTGTATATGGTTTAGACAACTTCTACACTAACTTTGATCCAGGTTCTGGTGGTGCATTAGATGCAGCTATTGCGGGTGCGTTTGCTAAGAAGCAACCGATCTTTACCTACTATTGGGCACCAACTGGCTTGATGGGCAAGGTTGACTTAGTAAGATTAACAGAGCCACCTTTTAATAAGGCCTGTTGGGACGCAATGTCTGTGGTTGTAGAAGATATTAAGGCAAATGGTAAAGACGCTTACCAGCCAACTTGTGCAACTGAATATAGAGATATGTCACTTGACAAGTCTGTCCTTACCTCTTGGGAGGCGACTCATCCAGAAGAGACAGCTTTCTTAGAAGCATACAGCATACCAACCGCAACGGTTAACAAGCTACTTGCATTCTATGAAGATGAATCTGATGGTGACATGGAACTAACTGCTGTTGAATATCTTAAGAATTCTTCTGAATGGAAATCTTGGGTTTCAGCTGCTGCTGCTGCCGGAGTTGAGGGAGAACTGTAAGTTAGTTATTTATATTAAGAAAAAGAGCTCACTTGTGGGCTCTTTTTTTCTTGTTTTGTAGTTATGATAAAAAAAATAATCGCATATACGTCGCTGCCAATTATATTTGTTTGGCTCTTGATAACTAGCTTTAACGCTTCAAAGTGGAAGCCAGATAGTGCTAACGAATTGCTTAGTGATTGGAGTTGGTTGAATAATTGGCCAAAATGGCTAGACATTCCCTTAATGAAGTGGATCAATGACGGATTCAAGGTTTTCAATGAAGAGTACGGCATATATTTTGAAATAGTTAATAACTTTCTTCTTGGTGCCATTCTGTCTCTAAAAAAATTCCTCGTGATGCTGCCTTGGCCACTTGTAATTGCGCTAGTGGTTGCAATTGTTTTCTTTTCTAGTGGCAGAAAATTAGGAACCACGGTTTTTGTTGGTATATGTACATTCTTTATCGGTTTTCTGCACCCGAAATTTTGGGACAAGGCGATCGAAACAACTTCCATCATGCTAATTGGTATTCTCATTTGTGTTATTTTTGGGATACCACTTGGCATTGCAATGTCTCGAAGTAAAAAGGTTAGAAACGCAATTCTTCCAGTGTTAGACTTAATGCAAACGATACCGAGCTTTTGTTATCTAATACCAGGAATTATGCTTTTTGGTTTAGGCGCAGTTCCGGCAATTATTGCAACCGTTATTTACGCTATACCGCCATTAGTTCGTCTGACTGATTTAGGTATTCGTCTAGTTGATATTGAAGTTATCGAGGCTGCCGAAGCTTTTGGAGCGAGTAGAAGGCAAAAGCTACTCAAAATACAGCTGCCTCTTGCACTTCCCAATATCATGCAGGGCATTAACCAATGCACAATGATGGCGTTGGCAATGGTAGTAATTGCCTCAATGATAGGCACAAGAGGACTTGGGGACGAGGTATTGCTTGGCTTACAGCAACTCAATGTAGGCAAGGCCACAGAAGCTGGCTTGGCAATTGTACTTCTGGCTATAGTGCTAGATAGAATTACCCAGGCCTACGGACAAAAAATTCAAGATAGAAATAAACCACGAACAAAATAGTTAACTGCAATGTCTAAAATAGAAGTAAAAAATATATATAAAATTTTTGGCGACCATCCAGAAAGAATCCTGCCGATGGTAAGGGATGGTGCCACCAAAGAAGAGGTCAGAGATGAGACTGACCATACCGTTGGACTAGATAACGTTTCCTTGTCAATCAAGGAGGGTGAAATTTTTGTCTGCATGGGCTTATCTGGTTCCGGCAAGTCAACCCTGATCAGACATATCAACAGACTAATTGACCCAACATCAGGTGAAGTAACAGTGGACGGTGTCGATGTACTAAAATTAAATCACAATGAATTGCTTGAATTCAGAAAACAATCTATGAGTATGGTTTTCCAGAGATTTGGCCTATTCCCCCACAAAACCATTATTGAGAATGTCGCCTTCGGACTAGAAGTGCAAAAAATTCCCGCAGACGAGAGAGATGAAACTGCCAGAATGCAGATAGAGTCTGTTGGACTACAAGGCTTTGAAGATCAATATCCAGCCCAGCTCTCAGGTGGAATGCAGCAACGAGTCGGGCTTGCGAGGGCACTTGCAACTAATCCACAGATCCTTTTAATGGATGAGGCTTTTAGTGCACTAGACCCTCTCATAAGAAGCGACATGCAAAACCAACTAATAGAACTGCAATCAAAACTCAAAAAAACAATTGTATTTATTACACATGACCTTGATGAATCCCTTAAATTGGGAGATCATATCGGCATCCTTAATGGTGGTAGACTAGTTCAAATTGGTCGCCCGGAAGATATCATAATGAACCCAGCCGATGATTATGTTAAGGCATTTGTTAAGGACGTTAACCGTTCAAAAGTTTTAAGAGCGAAAACTGTTATGACCAAGGTTGATGAGTTTGATGCAAAAAATATTAACCCTTCGAACATTTACAGCATCGAAGAGAATGTTGTTATTGAAGATATCATTCCAAAGGTCTTAAAAGAGAGATCAACCATAAATGTAGTTGACAAACAAGGTGACACTATGGGTTATATCACAGCCAACGAACTATCTGATGCATTAACTAAACATTAGTTAGCTAGCAATAATCAATGTCAGGAAAAAATATCATTATTTCCGCTGCGGCAGATGGAATTGGCTGGGCTATAGCTAAATCCTGCCTAGAAAAAGGTTACAGCGTCTATTTATCAGATATCAATCAACAGAAAATCGATGAAATTAACAAACACCCACTAATAAATAAAAAGATATTTATAGATAATGTTGACGCCAATAACCCAGACTCGGTTGAAAAATATTTTGACGGCATAAAAGAAAAAAATTCAACCATAGATGCTCTAATTAACAATGTTGGAATAGCCGGCCCTACCGGACCAATGGAAGGCTTATCTATCTCTGACTGGAAGAACACAATAGAAGTCAATATAAACAGTCATTTTTATTTTACTAAATACGCTATTCCTTTATTAAGAGCTAATAATGGCGGCTCAATTATCAATATCTCTTCAACTGCTGGCTTGTTTGGTTTCCCGCTTAGAACACCTTATACCGCAAGTAAATGGGCTGTGATTGGAATTACCAAATCTCTGGCAATGGAGCTAGGTGATTTTAATGTTAGAGTGAATGCTATCTGCCCAGGATCGGTCTCAGGAGATAGAATGAAAAGAGTGATAGAGGCAAAAGCAAAATCGATAGGAATCCCGGCAGAAGAATTGCAGCAAGATTACGAGTCGATGGTATCTCTTAAAACTTTCGTAGACAAAGAGGATATTGCCAATATGGCCTTGTTTTTAATTTCAAATGAAGCGAAAAGAATATCTGGCCAAGTTATGATCGTGGATGGAAACACTGAAAGAATGAGTTAAGCATCCTTTCAGTGAAACAGATAATTGATTACAGAAATACAGGTTCAATAAAAAAATTAATGAAGGCCGGCAATATACTGCGCTAAAGCCTCAATTTCAACATTCGTTAAACTTTTCGCAACATTTCTCATCATCCCTTCATAGTCATTCTCTCTAGCTAAATCAGAAGAGCCTGTCTGCAAATTAATAGAAGACTGTCTAAAAGCAATCAACTGTTGAACAGTATATTCAGCATATTGAGCACCAACGGCTGGGAAATTAGCGCTTGGTATACCTAAACCTTTAGGACCATGGCAAGCGATACATGCCGTTGTTTGAGTGTCTTTCTTGCCACCCATATAAATTTTACGGCCTAATTCAATTGTATCTGCATCTGCCTTAGCTGTATTTTCACTAATGGCCTGCGAAGCGAAGTATGCGGCAAGGTCACTCATATCTTCTTCTGAGAGTGCAGCAACAAAACCAACCATCATAGCGCTTGGTCTTGCACCAGATTTGAAATCTTGTAACTGCTTTATTAGGTAGCTTTCGCCTTGACCTGCAATTTTAGGATACATAGCCATCAAGCTATTGCCATCAGCTCCATGACAACCCATACAAACTGCCGCTTTGGCCTGTCCAGCTTCAGCACTTCCTGAGGCCAAACTAACTGAAGAAAAAGCTGCAAAAAAAATAGACATTAAAATAACGGTTTTTTTCATTGTTGGTCTCCAAAAAAATCCACGATATTATACGATATTATTAACAAACTCGTTAACAACTATTGATTTGTTGTAAGAAAAAAATTGCTATTTAAAGTTTTAGCGAAGAAAGGTAGTCTGCTATAACCCTCTCAAAACCCTCTGACATAGGTGCCATCGCGCTCATCACTGGATTTTCTCTCTCACCCGATTGGAACGCTTCAAGTTGTTGAACAATCCAGTCAGAGCTTCTACCAGCAAGCGAAGGATAATTGTCATCTTCTGAGTGACCGTCTTTGCCATGACAGCTCCAGCAACCCAATGCTTGATACATTGCCTCGCCCTCTCCAGCGCTGGCCTCTGAAAGAGCACTCAGCGACAAAGACATAGTCGTTACAAAAAAGACCGCTAATACATATTTTTTCATCATCACTAACCGGAAATTATACATATTCTATGTTACCCAATATTGGGCAATATTATACGCTCTACCTGCCCTTCCATTTTGGTGAGCGTTTTTCTGAAAAGGCAATTGGGCCCTCTTTGGCGTCTTCAGATTTGAGCATTTCTTGATAAGCTTCAATTTCACCTGATCGCATTTTTGCATAGGCTGATTCCAAGTCTAGCTGATCTGTCTCTCTAATAACAGCTTTAATTGCGGCCAATGACAAGGGTGCGGACTGAGCGATTTTATGTGCCCATTGAATAGCCTTCTCTTGTAATAGCTTTAGTTCACAACTTCTGTTAACCAATCCATATTTTTTTGCCTCTTCGACATCCATTCGACGACCAGTCATAAGGAGTTCTGTTGCTATCGCTTTTGGTAAACGACGCGGCAATCTTAACACCCCTCCACTGTCAGGGATAATCCCTAGGGTAGCTTCGGGTACAAAAAACTCCGCATTATTGGCTGCAATTATCAGATCGGCTGCCAAAGCTAATTCAAAACCACCACCTACAGCTAAACCATTCACTGCAGCAATAACTGGCTTATTCAAATCCCAAAGCTCGGTTATCCCAGCAAAACCACCAAGCCCAAAATCAGCATCCACCGCTTCTCCTTGCGCTGCAGCCTTTAAGTCCCAGCCACCACAAAAAAAACGATCACCAGCACCAATAATGACTGCAACCCGTAATTTAGGGTTATCTCTAAATGAAATAAAGGCTTCTCCCAATTCATGACTCGTCAAAGAATCTATGGCGTTGGCTTTAGGGCGATCAAGGGTAATAAGGAGCACTTCATCATAGATTTCACAGTTAACTGATTTATTCATATATCTTCCTTAATAAATTGCTTGTATTAGTCTTCATTTTCTTAGTTTAACCAAAGCGTCAACCGCCATGGCGCCTTTTCCTCGAGGCAACACTAATAAAGGATTAATGTCCAACTCAACAACCCTGCTTGAATTAATAATATCAACCACTGACATCACCGCATCAACTAAAGCCTCTAGATCGCCAGCAGGTTTACCGCGATACCCTTTAATTAAAGGGTATAACTTCAGTTTAGATAAAGCGTATTTAACATCTTGTCGTTCAATAGGTAGCAACAAGGGAACGCTATCTCCAACCAGCTCGACCAAAACACCACCGCTACCTATAACTAGATAATTTCCAAACGATGGGTCCGTATTGACGCCAACGATGAGCTCTGCCACAGCATCCTCAATCATATTCTCGACCAGCAAAGAAGGACCAATATTTAGTAACTCAGTTGTCGCCAACTTGAGCTCTTCTTCGTCCTTTATATTAACCCTTACAGCATCCATCTCAGTCTTGTGGGCTGAGGTATTACTTGATACCTTTATAGCGACAGGGTAGTTTAACTTTTTCGCTAACTGGAGTGCGTCATTAGTACTCGAAGCTAAACCGCCTTGAGGGACTGACAAACCATACTCAGAAAGCAATTGTTTTGCTTGATATTCATTGAGAGTTTGATGGTTTTTTTTCTCTTTATTGAGTGACTGACCGGTAATCGTGATAGCGGACAATGAACCTCTTCTGAAGGCTTTAGTCCACCTGTATGCATGATGAAGCGATTTAAGACAAGTATCTAAACCGATCATCGGAACAATGGCATATTTTCGACATTCTTCTATGATTCTTTTCGGCATACAATCTGCCATTGAAGCTAGTACGATGGCATTTTTCCCAGTCTCCTTTGCAGCATCACATAATGCCAACAAAGTATTGTCCCAGTCTTGTTGATTCTCTTGACTGGTTTTTGGCCAATCTAGAAGTAACATTGTTGCTGCAAAGTTACCGCTCATCATTTCTTTAAAGCAACACGCAGTTCTATCTCGGTCACCCCAAACAAATGTATGGTAGTCAAGCGGATTTTCAACTTCAACATATTCGTTTAATGTCTTTTTGATATTCTCTTTGTGGGTATTTTCAAGACTTGGAAATGAGATATCAAGACCATCAATCAAATCAGCCATCATTCCAGCTTCTCCGCCAGAACAACTCATAGATGCGACTCTATTGTGTTCAATAGGGCCCATCAAACTGAACAACTTCAAAGTCTCCAAAAACTCCGGCACTGTATCCACTCTAGCTATCCCAAGACGTTCGAACAAAACATCAAAAAGTTCGTCTATTCCTGTTAGCGAGCTTGTATGACTGAGTGCAATTTTTGCCGACACATTGGTGCGGCCACTTTTAATAGCAACAATAGGAATTTTGTTCTTTAACGCTAAACGTCCAGCTGCATCAAAAGCGGCAATATCTTTGATGCTTTCAATATGAAGACCGATAGCATTTACCCTCTCATCCTCCAATACCGCCTGCATAATGTCAGTGATATTTATGGATGCCTGGTTGCCTAGAGTAAACATGTAAGCTAACGGCAAACCAATAGACTGCATAGTCATATTCAGCCCAATATTGCCACTCTGAGTAATAATAGCAACACCCTTATCGAGAACCTCACAGCCATGCAAATCGGGCCACAATGCAACTCTATCTAGACTATTAATGAAGCCGTAACAGTTGGGGCCGATGATTGGCATATTGGCCGCTGCATCAATCAACCTTTGATTTCTCTTACTCCCATCATCGCCAACTTCAGCAAAACCTGAGGCATATAAAACTGCACCAGATCCACCCATTTCATTTAGTTCAGCTACAACATCAATCGCTGATTCTGCATTTACCGCTATAAAGGTTGCGTCTGGAGGCCGAGGCAAATCCTTAATGCTCTTATAGCAATCCAATCCCTCTATACTCTCTCTGGTTGGATGTACTGACCATATTTGTCCGCTATAACCCATTCTGAGAGTTTCCCTGATAGCAAAATCAGCCCCTTTATGGCCAACCACTGCTATTGAGCGTGGAGAGATGAGGTGCATCAAATTAGATTGACCCATAAAGAATTATTGCTCGAAAGGTCTTAACAAAGATCTCGAGATGATGTGACGTTGTATTTCACTGGTGCCATCCCATATACGTTCAACTCTATGGTCACGCCATATACGCTCAAGAGGTAATTCATCCATCAAGCCCATGCCTCCTAATATCTGAATCGCTTCATCAGAAACCATTGATAGCATTTCTGTTGCCTTCAGTTTCGCCATGGCAGCATCGCTATTAGTCATTCTGCCTTGAGAGTCTTTCCAGGCAGCTCGCATAGTTAATAGTTCTGCAGCTTCGAGTTCCATTGACATGTCAGCAAGCTTAAAAGAAACGCCCTGGAATTTTCCAATAGTTTGGCCAAACTGTTCACGAGTTGCAGCCCATTCTGTTGCAATCTCTAGAGCACGCTCTGCCCTCCCTAGACACATTGCCGCGACCGACAAGCGGGTTGCTCCCAGCCATTCGTTGGCGACATCAAAACCATGGTCAACTTCTCCCAAAACTTGAGATTTGTGGACACGACAATTATCAAAATTAAGGATACAGTTATGGTATCCACGATGCGAAACACTATTGTATCCTGGCTCTACTGAAAATCCTGCCGCCCCCATATCTACCAGAAAACTCGTGATTTTTTTCTTTGGCCCCTTGGTCGTCTCCTCGACACCTGAAGCGGCAAATAAAATCACATAGTCAGCAATATCGGCATGACTAATGAAGTGTTTTGAGCCGTTGATTACGAAATATTCACCGTCACGCTCAGCACGACACTGCATAGATCGAACATCTGAACCGGCGTTGGGTTCAGTCATTGCTAGACAGTCGACCTTCTCACCGCGTATGGTTGGCAACAGGTATTTTTCGATCTGTTCATCTTTGCATGCCATCAATATGTTGCTTGGACGAGCTACTATATACTGGAGCCCAAAATTGGCCTTTCCTAACTCCTTCTCTAGCAAACATAGGGTTAAAGAGTCTAGCCCTCCTCCTCCATATTGTTCGGGCATATTTGCCGCATAAAGTCCTATCTCTATAGACTTTTGTTTAATTTTTTCAATCAAATTGGAGTCGATGTGATTGTTTTTTTCTACTTCAGCTTCGTAGGGGTATAGTTCCTGCTCGACAAAACTTCGGGTCGTATCGATGATCATCTTCTGTTCGTTTGAAAGGGCAAAATCCATTAAACTTTCCTGCTATTATTTATTTTCTATATGCATGACCCGACCTTGCTCTTTTGGTGAAGGCAATTTTTGGTGGGACTGCCAAATTTTTACCAGTGTTTCTGCAACATCTGGGCTTATTTCACTAGCCTTTGACTTGTTCATATCAACATGAATTAGCATTTGCTCAGTAGTTGCCAATAATTCACCAGTCAGATCATGAAACATTTTATGAAAGAAATGAAGTCGCTTATTGTCGAGCCCAAGGATTTGGGTAGTATATTTAAGAGTTACGCCAGCGGACACCTCTAAGTAGTAATTTATGTGCGTCTCAACTGTATAAAAAGATTTTCCTGCAGCTCGATAATCTTCATCGATACCAATATAGCGAAACAAAGCGTCAGACGCATCACCAAATGCATAAAGATAAAATGACTCACTCATATGGCCGTTATAATCAATCCAATCCGGATCAACATCGCCATGATAAAGTGACAAGGGCTTATCCAAGTTGTCACTTGAGGAATATATTCTATGCTTTCTATGGCGGTATATATCGTTATCCATAATTCTATGTCTTGATACTTTTAATGAATACTCAATCTATTAAGGTATATATTACTTGGGAGTACAGTTAACGCTATACATTTTCCGTTATTTAATCTACATATTACGAAATCTTTTTCCTTAACAGGCAACAATTATGCAACATAAATAATAATTTATCATTCATTAATCAAAGAATGAAACTTATATAATGTTACTGCCTTTTGACAATAATCAAAACCTATGAAGAATCCCTATCGTAAGGCAAAATTTCTGCTATCTTGTCCTTCATTGAGAGGTTGCCCAGATGATGAAGGATATGAAGTTATATTCGCAGGAAGATCGAACGCTGGCAAATCTAGCGCTATAAATACCCTAACAGAACAAAACAAGTTAGCCAAAGTCAGTCGCACGCCTGGGCGCACCCAGCACCTAGTTTTTTTTGAACTCGACCATCAAAGACGACTTGTCGATTTGCCTGGGTACGGTTACGCAAAAGTGCCAGACGCAGTGAAACAGAAATGGCACTATAGCATGAATGAATATTTCGAAAAAAGGAACTGCCTAAGAGGTGCCATTTTAGTTATGGACTGTCGCCACCCTTTCAAGCCATTTGACGAAATGATGCTTGATTGGTGCGTTGTTAACGAGTTAAGTACACATATAATCCTGACAAAATCAGATAAATTAAGAAAAGGCGCTGCAAGCAGCACTAGATTAAATGTTCTGAAGTCACTCAACGGACTTCCAAATGTCTCTGTACAGCTGTTCTCAGCACTCAAAAAAGAGGGTTTAGATGAACTCCATGCCTACCTAAATATGGTATTTGAGTTTTAAGCATGAGGGTCAACATAGATCTCTCCAGGATCCATCAAGACGACACAATTATCGTTGCAAACAATCGCCAGGTTTTGGCGATAAAGAGATCAATTTCAGAGCAGCGTGGCGTTACAAAATTACCAATCATATGTTCATACGCGGCCTGGCTCGAAAGATTTTGGCAACAACAAAACACGGAACAAAATTTGCGCCTCATCTCGCAATCTGAACTTAGGCTATTGTTTACAAAAATTATTAAAAGCGGTCCTGTCGCCCAACCTGATATTGTTATTGAGGAGTTAATTAAGAGCTATCGCCTCTGCAAGTCATACTTCATTGAGATAGAGAATCTAGCTAATTATTATAGCACTTGTAATCTTTTTGTTAGATGGATTAGAGAGTTAGAAAAAACTAAAAAAGAGAGAAACTATATCGATTCAACTGACCTATACTCGCAAATCTATTTGTCTGTAAAAAACATAGCTAAGAATAAACGCTATTTCATCTACGGTTTCAAAAAAACCACGCCAGAACAGAAAAATCTATTTGACGCCCTAAGATGTAAAACAATTAACCCATTATTACGGAGCAATTCACCTAAGCCATTCTCATTTCCAGACTCAGAAACTGAAATACAAGCTATTGCAGAGTGGGCAATAAAGCTCAATGCCAATAATCCTAACCACCAAATAGGAATCGTTGTACCCAACATAAGCGAATCTCAATTCACTGTGAAGCGTATATTTGACCAGGTATTTGATTCCAGTTTACTAGAGACGAAAAATAAGCCCTACAATATCTCATTAGGCAGCCCTTTATTGCAGCATCCACTTATACAGCATCTACTAAATACCTTAGCCCTTTCCGGACAAATAATTAAAAACAGAATTGACCATCAACTTTTTATTCATGTCATTACCTCTCCCTACATCACAGGAGCACAAAAAGAGTCAAATAATCGATCTCTGCAGGTAAACCAAATTTTGGCAACTAAGAAAGAATCGAGCAGCTTCAAAAGAATCACTAATCTAGCTAGAAACTGTGGACAGTTTGTCGAGGTTATGGATGAAATTAAACAGTTAAAACTTCAACAAAAATTATTGCATGAAGATTGGCTAGTTGTTTTTAATCAAATTCTTTTTATCTGGGGATTTTCAACAGACAGAGAACTAACAAGTGACGAATTTCAATTACTCAAAAAATTTCAAGAAGAATCGCTAATCTTAAACAAAATCTCTGATGACCTTAATAAGGCCAACTTTGACGATGCAATAAACACACTACAATCACATCTCGGCAGTGTAGTTTTTCAAGCCAAATCAGGAGCCGCAAATATTCATATATTAGGCGCCCTTGAGGCAGAAGGATTATCTTTTGATGGCGCTTGGGTTTCAAGCATGACCAGCAATTTTCTTCCAGGCAATATCAAAATACCACTTTTTATACCAACAAAAGTTTGTGTTGAGTATGGTCTTCCTAATTCCAGTTTTGAGATTATCCGTGATGACGCTAATATTACAATTGAGACTCTTAACAATTTAAGTTCCTCTTTGGTGTACAGTTACGCCAAATCGAACAACGAAAAAGAGCAGCTGCCGACGCCTTACTTCTCCTTCGATGAATATCAATTAAAACAAAGAAAAGTCACTAATTCAAGAGAACTAATTGCAATTGAAGATTCCCAAGCTCCGTGTATAGAGAACTATGAAATCAAAGAAGGCGTGTCTACTCTTCAAGATCAGATGAGTTGTGCATTTAAAGGCTTTTCTAAGCGCCTAAATTTAGAAAAATTCGAAGCCCCTCATATCGGTTTCAATAGATTAGAGCAAGGAAATTTAATTCACAAAGTGCTTGAAACTTTCTACACTGAAATTAAATCAAAAGAATCTTTATTAGGGCTTTCATCAAGCGAATTAGATGGTTTATTGGAAAGACACATTGATTCTGCTATCAACAACAAATCAACTTCAAGATTTCAACAATTAGAAAAAATTAGAATTAAGAAAATTCTTCACGACTACTTTGAATTAGAAAAGCAAAGAGATGGATATGAAGTAATAGAAACAGAATCGACCACAGAAGTCAGCATCAATAATCTGAGTTTTAAGATTAGACTAGACCGTATCGATAGACTGCCAAATGGCGACAAATTGATTATAGATTACAAGACCGGTAAGGCTGAAATTAGTCAAATGACCGGCAAACATATAAGGCAGGTACAGCTGCCAATTTATGCCTTAACAAATAATGTAAACGGCGTAGCTTTCGCCAAAATCAATGCAACTAGATGTGAATATTTAGTTATCGCAAATGACAAATCCGCCTTACCTGTAAAGAAAACCACTGCACCCAAATGGGAGGATCAATTGGTGGAATGGAAATCAATATTAAATTCTGCTAGTTACGACTTTCAAAACGGCGTTGCGACAGCTCTTCCTGAAAAAAGTGCCTGTGAATATTGCGACTATGACTTACTATGTCGTGTCGAGAAATTGCCTAATCAAAGATAGTCTTTTTTTATATAACTCGTCAACAATTTGCGCTTTATTGAGTTCTGAGACATCGATTCCCCTTAAGCCATCTGCAAGCTGTGGAGCTATCTGGACATCAAAACCTAAAACTCTAAATACTGTTAGTAACTTTGCAAAACGATCTCCCCTGCGAATGGCGTCTGTTTGCAGATAAAAATCTAATATTTCTTTTGCAGAATGCTTCATAAAATCCTTCATAAAAGGACCCCACTTTGACGAAAGTTCTGCGAGCTTTTGATATTCTTTTGGGCATTTAAGATGTCCACACAACGCATCGATAATTTCTATTTTCTGCTGCTGAAGCCAAATCGCAAATTGAATTTCAGGCTTTATGTCTTCAACTGTATCGAGTTTATCGATAACAGAATTTTCAATCTCAAGCATCGGAAAGATTCTTTGGTATGCCCCACATTCACTTAAAACATTAAAAAAAATGGAAACTTTTTCGGCTGAAAGTGCCAATGATAGTTCCCGAAAAACTCGCTCCGGTACAAGCGAGTCAACTTCGCCAGAAATAACCATTTGCCTCATCAACAGTCTCGTCTCGCTGGCAATCTTGAAACCTAAAGAATTAAATCGTTGGGCAAATCTTGCTACACGCAACAGCCTAACCGGGTCTTCTGTGAAGGCATCTGAGATATGTCGTAAAGTTTTTCTCTCTATATCCTTAACTCCACCGCAAGGGTCGATCAAATCACTACCTTTCCCTTTTGCAATAGCATTAATAGTTAAATCACGACGCAACAAGTCCTGCTCAAGAGTTACTTCTTTTGAGGTATTAAATTCAAATCCAGAGTATCCACTACCCACTTTTCTTTCAATTCTTGCAAGAGCGTATTCCTCGCCGGATTCGGGGTGAAGAAAGACAGGGAAATATTTCCCAACTTGACGATATCCAAGAGATTTCATTTCCTCGGGAGACGAACCAACAACAACATAATCTTTCTCGGTTTCTTGATTACTTAAACCCAATAGCTCATCTCTAACAGCTCCGCCTACTAAATATTTTTTCATCATTATTGATAACAGATATTGAAGAAACCTCTATAGTTCTCTTATAATACACGAATGGATATGAAGAAAAAATTATCACCATCAGCGCATCACGTTACACAAGAATGCGGCACTGAGCCTCCTTTCACCGGTGAATATTACAACCACTATGAGACAGGCAACTATCACTGTGTATGTTGTGACGCATTGCTATTTGAGTCAGAAACAAAATTTGATTCGGGGTCGGGCTGGCCAAGTTTTTTCGATCTTGCTGAAAGCAACTGTATAAGGAAGATTGAGGATGATTCTTTAGGTTATACCAGGATAGAAGTCAGATGTTCATCTTGTGATGCTCATCTAGGTCACGTCTTCCCGGATGGTCCTAAACCAACCGGCACACGATACTGCATTAATTCGGTCGCACTGAATTTTTCGGAGAAAAAATGAAGCCAATCGCTGTTGCACTGACTGGTGCATCCGGCATGCCTTACGCAGTTCGCCTAATAAAAGAATTAATCCTCCAAGAGCCCTTGATATACGTCATGGTATCTCAAGCCGCAAACACCGTAATTCGAATGGAGACGGACCTAAAACTAGGCACTAGTAGCGACGAGACAGAGACAAATCTTTGCGACTACTTCAATGCTAAGCCAGGCCAAATTAAAGTTTTCTCTAAGAACCAGTGGACTGCCCCAATTGCCTCAGGCTCAAATCCCCCTCGAGCGATGGTTGTTTGTCCATGTACAATGAGCACTTTGGCAGCAATAGCAAATGGCCTTGCAGATAACTTAATGCATCGAGCGGCGGATGTTGTTATTAAGGAGGGTAAAAAATTGATCTTGGTTCCTAGAGAAACCCCCTATTCAGCAATCCACCTTGAAAACATGCTTAAACTTGCTCGATTAGGCGTGTCAATCATTGATGCAAATCCGGCCTTCTACCAGAAACCTAAAAAAATTGATGATTTGGTGGATTTTGTCGTATCCCGTATCTTAGATCACCTCGAACTTGAGCACGACCTCTTACCTCCCTGGCAAGCGGACTAGCAAAACGATCAAAACACTATAACCATAAAAGCTAAGAAAGCAAGAAAAATTGAAAAGCCTTTCTTGAGTTTCTTACTATCCACGCTGTGAGTTACCCTTGCCCCCAATGGAGCGGACAATATACTAGCAACAACCATACTAAACAGTGCCTGAATGTGAACGAAGCCAAGACTTCCTGTCATACCACCCTGTTCCATACCAGCAACAATAAAACCAACGCTCCCAGCTAAAGCGATAGGCATTCCAACCGCAGCTGAAGTGGCGATTGCATTTTTTATATCGACATTGTTATAAACTAAAAACGGAGTAGTCATTGTTCCACCTCCTATTCCAACGATAGCTGAAA
>Ga0187833_10001659_pt1 | contig 25039 bp, 25 predicted proteins | sample ETNtaG_37_FD_167968 | JGI IMG/M metagenome (GOLD analysis project Ga0187833, IMG submission 167968) | Marine microbial and viral communities from oxygen minimum zone, Eastern Pacific Ocean - ETNP2014_SV_400_PacBio MetaG (Illumina Assembly) | ecosystem: Environmental > Aquatic > Marine > Hypoxic...
GGAAAATATACCGTCTGGGGAGGCAACCAAGTCCAAAATAAAGTAGACTCCTTAGACTCTTCAATCTTAAACATCCTAGCAAACAATGCAAGAATCCCTTTAGCAGAACTTGCAAGAAAAGTTTCTTCAACCATAGAAATTGTAAGGGGGAGAATAAAAAAATTAGAAAAAAATGAAATCATCTTAAACTACAGAATTGCAGTAGACTTTAACAAATTAGGTCTAGAATTTTTCAAAGCAATCATCTATTTCCGTTCACTCTCAGAAAAAGATGAAAAATCTCTTTTCGAATGGATGAGAGTCCACCCAAAATCTTTATACTACATAAGATCATTAGCCCCCTGGGAAGTAGAATTTGAATTCGTTGTTCCCTCGTATCAAGATTTTAACGACATTATCAACGCATTAAGAAAACAATTCCCTCATGTAATAAGAAACTATGAACACTTAATCATGATTGAAGAAACCTGGATGCCTGCATATAAAGAAATGATCCAACCTGCAATCTAATTTTTCTTACTTAAATATTCTTCTTTAGAAATTTTCTTAACAATCCCTTTATGTGCATCAACTTCAGCATAATCTCCATCTTGCAACACTCTGGTTGCAATCTTAGTTCCAATGACACAAGGTTTATTCATCTCTCTTGCAACAATTGCTGCATGACTCGTCATACCACCCTGATCGGTTACAAAAGCTGCTGCTTTCTTCATAGCAGGAACAATATCTGGATCTGTTGCAATACTCACCAAAATATCTCCTTCATTCATCTTCGCCATATCTGCTGGACGAATTACTTGTTTAACTTCTCCAACTGCATACCCTAAACAACCGGTTTGTCCAACCATTTCATCAACATCACCAATCTTTTCTTCTTGAATCTGTTCTGACAACTTTTTAGCTTCATTCCTAATATATACTTCTTCAAAATCTTTCTCACAATAATGAACACTAAACTTAGTCCTGCTATCTAATACCTCTCTATCCACCTTCCCCTGAATCAGAGCTTCTTCTATTTCTTTGGTCAACATGAATCTAGACTGCATATAGGATATATGTAATCTTCGAGCCAATTCTCGAACTAAAGGTTCCATTCGGTACAAGGCATACATCTGCCCATAACGTCTATAGATCTTCGTAACCATAAAATCTCCAAATCCTTTGAATACTTTTCTCCATTTGTCCTCAATGTTAAGTTTATCTAACAAATCTTCTCTCTTTTGCAAAGAATCTTGAAATTCCTTTTCTTTACTTTTCAACAAAGTTAACGCATCTTTCCCCTCGGTGATAAATTGAGTAATTTCTTTGAGATAGTGCTCAAAACTATGTACTCCACTTTTCCCAATCCACATATAGGTGACATAGTGATATTTTTCATAATGTTTTTGCAATTTTTCCCATATCTCTTTTGAAAAATCTTCCTTTACAACATTTGGAAATTTTTTTACAAGAGTACTATCCTTATATATGAGTGCTGCAATTTCTAAGAATTCTTCCTCTTCAAGTTGAATAAGACTTTTACTTGTTGGCTGAGTTAAAATAGTAAAATATTCATTTAAAGGGTCCTCACCAACACCAATTTCTATCAAATATTCTTTGATTTTCTTAGTAAAATTCCCATGAAACATATCTACTCCTGCTGGCAACCAACACCATCGATAAAATTCTGTGTGCAATCTATCCTGTTCTGTAAAGTACCAAGACAATTTTTCATTACTAAGACTTTCCAATTTCTCTCTAGGAATACTATCAGCAAATGTTCTTAATTCATCAGAAACAATTGGAATATTCTTATTAACTTCTTCAATAAATCCATCTTCTTCTAGAAATTTCTTAGCTATATGATCTCCAACTTTAAAAGAATCTTTTTCACCAAAATAAAACCAAAGATGACTCCCTCGGTGAACAGTCATCACCTTCTTATAGGCAATACCTCCAGGGGTTTCAAACTCATTGGCAAACCCACTCATACAAATTTGAGACCAAAAAAGGTCACAATCTGGAATATCTTCTGCCAACATCCACGAATCATCATCATTGAGATATTTGGAGTTCATCATACCTAATAATGAACCATAATTTAAAAACTTTCCCTCAATATAATATGAGCAAAAACCTTATATAACCTTCTCTCATTCTAAAACTAATGAAACTATCAATAGAAGACATAACAACATTCTGTAAAAAGAAAGGTTTTGTCTATCAGAACTCCGAAATATACGGAGGTATAGCAGGATTCTGGGATTACGGTCCATACGGTGTTGAATTAAAAAACAACATAAAACAAGAATGGTGGAAATACCACGTAACTTCTAGACCAGATGTAGTGGGAATTGATGGATCAATCATAAACCACCCAAAAGTATGGGAAGCTTCTGGTCACGTTGAGTGTTTTGAAGACCCCCTAGTAGAAGATAAAAAAACAGGTGAAAAATTTAGAGCAGACACATTAATAGAAAAAGAAATCAACCAACCCACAGACGGTCTAACAAACAAAGAACTCTGGGAATTAATCAAAAAACATAAAATAAAATCACCTAAAGGCAATCCACTAAAAGAACCATCCCCTTTCAATATGATGTTCTCCACCCAAGTAGGTCCAAAACAAGACACATCTTCAAAATCATACTTAAGACCAGAAACAGCCCAAGTTATTTTTACAAACTTCAAATTAGTGGCTGAAAATGCGAGACTAAAACTACCGTTCGGAATCGCACAAATTGGTAAAGTATTTCGAAACGAGATCTCACCACGAGATTTTCTATTCAGGCTCAGAGAATTCGAACAAATGGAGCTAGAGTACTTTGTCCATCCAGATCATACATTAACCTGTCCTTTCATAAAAGAAGTCTTGAAACACAAGATAAGTGTCTATTCAGCCGTTATGCAAAAGAGAAAATTTAAACCAAAAGAAATGTCTATGGAAGAATGCATAAAGAAAAAAATTATCAAAACTGAATGGCATGCCTACTGGCTAGCGAAAGAACATCAATGGTTCATAAACTTAGGAGCAAACAAAGACAATTTCAGAATCAGACAACATGTTGATACAGAAAAATCACACTACGCTCTAGACACCTGGGATTTAGAATATGAATTCCCTTTCGGATGGAAAGAATTACAAGGTATGGCAAATAGAACAGATTTCGACTTAAAACAACATATGAAACACAGTAAAGAAGACCTATCCTTATACGACGAAGAAAAGAAGCAAAAAATAATCCCTCACGTTGTGTGTGAACCATCTCAAGGAGTATCACGAGCATTTCTCGTATTCATGTTTGATGCATACCAAGATGATAAAGAGCGTGGTAATATAGTTCTTCATCTAAATCCAAAACTAGCACCTGTAAAATTAGGTATTTTTCCGCTTTCAAATAAACTAAAACCAGATGCAGAAAAAGTATACAAGCAACTTTCAATGGGCATCCCATCCACATTGGACACATCTGGTTCCATTGGAAGAAGATACGCAAGAGCAGATGAATTGGGTATACCGTATTGTATCACGGTAGACTTCACCACAAAGGAAGATAATACCGTAACCGTGAGAGACAGAGAGTCTACTGAGCAAATTAGAATCAAAACAGAAGACCTTCCATCAATCCTACCACAATTATTAAACAACACCCTTTCTTTCGAAAAAGCTGGGAAATTCGTAAAATAGATAGTTCTGTAGATAAAATTTTATAAAACCTAGCTGTTTTACAATAATAATGTCGTTTGATCCTCAATATCGAATTCGTGGAGTTCCTCATCCTTCAAGTGAGCTCGGAATGATGAGTAACATTACTCAGGACTATCCTCAAGATTATCTAGATGAAGGTGAAAATGTAATTATGCACCTTGGAATACGATTTTTGCCACCAGTTACAGTCTCCATGTCAGATGGAACCCCAGGATTAACCCTTCCATGGGATTGGCAATCTGAAACCCAGGTTTACAATTCAGATTACCCTCAAGAAAAAATAAGAGCAGGGGTAAGATGGATGGAAAACCATCAAAAAAAGAAAAGCTCTCTTGCCGCTGTTACAAACAGATTAGTCACTTACGAGCACACTGTTGTTGCTGGGGAGATATGCTATTACCCTGAGCTAACCCCAGAGACTCTAGGATTTATTAATGACTATATGGACCAACTTGAAGAAACGATTTTCCTAGGTTCACACGATACACTAACGAGACGTGACCCTGAATTTGAATTACATTATCTTTTAGCAGAGCAGCAGAGACTCATTAAATCAGAAGAATACGAAGAATGTGCATTGCTAAAGGAAAGAATTTCTGCGCTTCAGTTAAGGCTAGGAAAGAATTAAATAGAAAGAATACATTTTCTTTTCAATGCACAAAATACTCTTAATTGACAATGGTTCTGGATACATAACCAATTTAGAAACCTCAATTAAAGAACAGGCAAATCAATTAAAGAAAGATAAAAAAATAAAAGATTTCCACATAGACAGATTCTCAGCTAAAGAAGTAACCCAAGCAGAAAACTATCCAGAAAATCTTAACGATTACCAAACAATCATCTCATCTGGCTCTTCTAAAGGGTATAAATACGCCAATGAACTACACAAACATATTATAGAAAATACACCAGATTCAACGAATATCTTAGGAGTATGCTACGGACATCAACAATTCGCTGAAGCCTTAGGTGCAAAGGTAACCAATTCTGGAAAAATGCATCATGGAGAAAGAGACGGAACCATAAAAAAAGACGATCCATTACTAGAGGGCATTCATGACAATGGAAAATTAAGATCATATGGAAGACATCAAAAATATATCAAAGTAGGAGAAGAAGGCCCATTAGAAGTCCTCGCAGAATCGACCTCTGATAAAACAAATGAAACCTTTGTTGAAGCCTACAAAAAAGGTAATGTCTATGGAGTGCAATTCCATCCGGAAAAAATCGATGACCACAAGAAGATTTTCTATAATTTGATGAAAGATACTCCCTTGGAAAATAAGATGGCAGAGCCGAAACACGATACTAAAATTCACCAATTCAAACCTAAAGAAGAATACAAACCTCAAGCCGAAGAATCTGATGCCAAAGCAGCATAAAACTTAAATACCTCTTGCAATCCCCTAATCAAAGGTGATATCAATGGCAATAAAAGATTTACAAGCAAGACAAGGAAATGCAGAAGTTCTAGCAGAAGTTATAGACAAAGCAGAAGTGAGAGAATTTGAAAAATTCGGAAAATCTGGAAGAGTCTGTAATGCTAAAATAAGAGACGATACAGGAGAAGTCCAACTCACATTATGGAATGAACAAGTGGACCAAGTAGCAGTAGGAGACAAAGTACACATTTCTAATGGTTGGGTAGGAGAATTCCAAGGAGAATTACAACTCTCAACAGGTAAATTTGGAAAATTAGAGGTTACTAAAGGTGCAGGAGCAGCAACTTCGGACAATGAAGTCGAAGCAGCAGCTTTAAACCCATCTCAACATCCCCCACCATCTCAATCTGACCTTACCCCTGACGAAACTGAAGAAGCAGCTTCATCTGGACCTAAGGTTGAAGAAGAACGAGTTGAATAATTTCTTTCTTTTTTTATTAGTAATCTTTATAAACAATCTTTGACTTTGATAGTTCATGGGAAGGTAGCTCAGACTGGGAGAGCGCAACGCTGAAGACGTTGAAGTCGAGGGTTCAAATCCCTCTCTTCCCATATTATTCTCATTAAGCACCCAAAGTAGCACCCAATATACTATTGGCTATAAAGTTAAAGATAAACATCACAAAGAAGGCAACTACACAATACAAAATTGTACTTCTAATCATATTCTTACCAATTTGAAATTCTTCATTCAATTCATCTTTCCCATTCTCAATCCCATTAGAAATAATAGTTAAAATATAGATCAACTGTACCACATAAATTCCAACGACAATCTGAAAATAATAAGTAGGAATACCCAGACCAAATAAATTAGCCAAAGAACCAGCTTGAGCTCCCGCTCCTGTAGAACTCACATCCTTAATCTGACTACTCAATTTCCCCAAAATATTAGTAATCATCGAGGTAATACCAATCACAATCCCGGCAATAACAGGCGTTAAGAAACTAATTTGGCTTTTCATTGAACTAATTATATCAGCCATTAAATCCTTCAATCGTTCATTTACTTTGTGAATCTCTTTAATATACCGAGAAATATTTACAAGTGCTTGAGCAGCAACCTTAGGACCTTTCTCGATGGCCTGTATCAACACTTTCATACTACTTCCAATCAATACAGAAGGAAAGTAAATCAACGCCCCCGTTTTCGAATTAAAAATCGCATCCTTAATACCCATTCCCAACCTTCTTATATTCATACTCACAATACGAAAGAAATTTCCACTTGTAGTACCTTCCATAATCTGACTCACCTTTCCAACAGCTAACTCTACCGGTAATCCATCTCCTAATCTATTCCCTAACTGAAATAATGCTCCTGCAAATTCTTGCTCTAGTTTCTGAGAATCCTCTCTAATCTTCACCAATTTCCCACTTTTAATTTTATAATATATTCCAATTCCAATTCCTAATCCCAATGGTATCAATAAACTAACCACAGCAGCCCCAAAACCAAAAGGACCCACACTATCTCCTGTGAGTTCATTTATCTTATACTCCATGATGGTAAATCCTAAAAACTCAGCAGAAAATGAGGGATTAATAATATGCACAAAGAGGGGACCTAAACCTAAAACTGCCAAACATATTCCTACCATCCAAGCAAAATGTTTTAGACTAACCTTAACTCCCAGTATTGTTGTAGAATCATCTTTTTGTACACTGTCTCCTAATTCAGTTTTTCCCTGCCCGGCCGGTCTTTTCACCAAAATATTCTTACCTAAAAAATATACACCTATAGGCAGCAACACATTATAAATTGCCGCAATGTGATACCAAGCAACATTCTCCATAAAACTTACCATGAGTGGCAAAATAACCAATCCAAGAATAGGCAATATAATCCCCATCATATGTAACAAGGTAATAGGCTGTCTCAAGTTTTGCGCATAATGAAGCATCTTTTCATAGGTTTCATCCAAAATAACATCTAGTGATTTATCCAATAAACTCAACCTTCTATCCTCAGACCCTTCATATAAACTACTCTCAATAAGATGCATAGCTTGGACAAATTCCATATTGGTATCTCTCCAACCTTCCAAATAAATATCCAAACTCTCTTTAATATTCTCAAATTTTTCAGTCTCAATATCCCAAATAACTTTACGTAAATCGAGAGACAATGGAGGAGTTAAATGAGCCGATGCAAATTCTATTGCTCTTTCTAAGTTTGAGGTATGTCGCATATACGTTACGATATAAAAAACACCGAGTACCATCTGATTACTGGCAGCCATTCTCCATTCAGCAGCAAAATAAAAAGGAATCTTCCCCAATGGAACAATTAATGCTGCCCCTAATATCAACGACATCAATCCAAAGAAGAGACTTCCTAAAAAGAAAAAACTCACAAAAGATCCCAAAAACATAAAAATTACAGGCCCTATAACTGAAAAACTCACAGCACCGGAAGGAGTAATAGAGAGATGACAGAGATCAATTGCTTCCTGCAATTTCTGAGCCTTTTTAGGCTTAACTTTCATACTAACAATTTTTTCACAGAAGGCACATGCTTTTTCATACCACCCGAGCTTCTTCGGCAAATTTTCTCGCTTAAATTGCTCATACTCAACAGATCGGGCCATTTCCTCCTGTTTTAAATCTTCACGACTACTTCGAACAGGGTCTTCCGGATTCAATTTTGCATCAAACTTATGCATCATATCATATATTTCGTTTTTGCTGAAGTCCATTATATTTTTTAGCAGCTCGTTTAGCCCAAGATTCCCATTCAGAATACAATCGTTTTGTATCTATACTTCCCACTTCTCCAGAAATCTTCTCAGTTAAATTATGAAATTCATCGTTTGATTTAATAACAAAGCCAGCTTCCAAAAGATCCTTATTTCCACTTGACTCAGACAATCCAACTAATGCTTTCTTAATCTTAGCACGAACCAATACATTATCCCAGACAGCATCCCAATTTCCTGCCCACTCCTTCACACTGCCAGCTATCCCTTTCAATATTTCACTCTCTCCATTAATGAGTTCATTAGTAGGTACTAATTGATCAGTAACTGCATCATATTTCATCAAATCAACAAAGGCACCTTCTCTAAGAGGATCATCTTCCCAATCTTTTCGAATCTCAGTAATGGAAGTAACCCTACGCCATCTATGCAGTCCATCTGCACTCTTAATAGGATTAGCAACAACAATAATATCGGTGGCTTTAAAACTCGTCCGAGGAACTTTAAGATCATTTACAACTCTGTCAAACACACCATACGGACTATCACCGTGAATAGTACCTGCAACAACGTTAGCTAAAGCTCCCACCCGCATCGCCTCATAGAGGGCCTGAGCTTCTTCCGAACGAACCTCACCTACAAATAATGCACTATCTCCTAAACGTAAAGTAGTCCTAATTCCTTCTGCCGCAGGAACTTCTGCACTTCCTTTTGACAAAGCAGCAGCAACCTTCATCGGTTGAATGTTATACCCAAATTTACGCAGCGCACGAACAGGCAATTCCAAAGTATCTTCAATCGTAATTATTCTATATCGACGCATAATTTCAACCAATACACTACCTAAGAGAGCTGACTTTCCCGCACTTCGAGTTCCCGCAACTAACATGGTTCTACTTCCATCAATTAAAAAACTCATCAATCCTCCAGCTAAGTCAGTAATCATTCGATTCTGAACAAATAATGGCAAAGTCCACGGTTTATCCCTATGACGACGAAAGGCATACGCCAGTCCATTAGGATTAAGAGGAGGGCTTATTACAGCAATCCTCGATTCTGAGCCAGGCAAAGTTAATTCAGTATCCATAATTGGATTCGCTTCATCAAGAGGTCTACCAGAAATTAACCTTAATTTAGAAGCCCAACTCTCTGCCTCAGGGGGTGTAGGAATAACATTAGTCCTACAATTATCATAATCTTGATGCACAATAAACATTGGAATCTGCCCCAGAGGACTGTTAATAGTAATATCCTGTACCTTTTCATCTTTCAATAGCAATTCAATGAGTCCAAAACCAACAGAATAACGCACAAGTATCTCTGTTAACTCCTGTAATTCTTTCTCACGCAATTTTATGCCATGATGGCTACTCAATTCATCAAGTAAATCTTCTCCAACATGCGTAAACACCTCTCTCATCCGCTCAGGATCAACAAAATCTGCCCTTTTAGGTTTGTGCTCTGACATAATCTTCCGGGCAGCATCCAATAATTCATATTTATCCTCAGTCAGCCTAAATTCTGGTGGCATCATATGATACAAATACAAAGTACTATCAGCGATAGAAAAAATAGTAATCTCCGTACTTCCCACTTTGTACGTGTCCAATTCTTTAGCATCCTGAGGAAATTTACTCATCACTCGAGTAAACATAAAATCCGGTTTAATCAGCGGAGTAAACACTTCTGAGTAAATCGCCCGATCTCCCACTTTATGACCTTCCAGTTTATGTTTCGTCTGTCGTATGAGCTCAATCCCATCCAATTCTTTGATGACATATCGTAGAATAGAAAGATACTTCTGTACAGCCAACAAATACCCATCATCTGTACTCTTTTCAGCCAATAATTCTTCATTACGCAATAATCTTTTCAACAAAACATACGCCCCTAAGGGATCAGCTTTCAAAGTATTAAACAGAATCTGCTGCAACTTTGTAAACCACATCGTGGCATATCTTTCGTATCCGGGAGTCAAAAACACCCTATACTGAATAATCCCTTGCTTCACAATTTTTTTATAGACATGCGCCAATTGCACTAAATAACGAGTCTGCGTATAATCATATTCATAATCTCTTTTCTGAAAAAACATTATTTTAGTAACTCCAGAAAGTTGAGTCAAGTATTCAACAACCCTCCCCATGGTCTGAGGATCATCCTCAATACTCGGCGGCATAGGATGTTTCTCAAAATCAATCCGAAGGATGAGTTCTTCTCCCTCTTTCACCACTTCATACTCTTTTTTCTCTTCAAAGAGTGCCATTATCCTTTCCTCCGCATCTCTTCGAGTGCGATTTCAATAAGGTGACTTCTATTTCGGTATTTTTTCTTATCAGAAATTTTCTTATCAAGCCACTCTACAAGATCTTCATCAAGCGTAGCACTAATGGGCTTCTTCATTACCTCTAATTCCCCTTTTCCCTATATAAATCTATCTCATAATATACATATTATATGATAAAATATATATCATATGATAAATTAAATCAATTAAAAAGTAATTCAAGAAAAACTAAGAAACAACAAGTGTCCCAGTCATACCATTATGACCGCTTCCACAGAATACACTACAATGTATGGTAAACTCTCCCACCTGATCTGCAACAAAAGTAACAACAACTTCTTCCCCAACAGGCAAAGTAACCTGAACCCCAAATTCTCCTAAAAAAAGTCCATGATCTACATCTTCAGAAGTAATTTTCAAAGTAACACTGTCTCCTTGATTAACTTCGATTCTTTCAGGTAAAAATGAAAATTGCTTTGCAGTTACAATAAATTCTTTATCTGTACTTTCCTCTTCAACAATCGGCTCCTCACAACTTCCAGAACAACACACTCCAGCATCTGAAGCTGTTAACTCATCAATACATGTCTCATCCCCTCCACACAAAACACCTCCTTGATCACTACAACTCATGACAACACATTGTCCACTTTGACACGCTTCATTACTATTACAACTGACACCAGTACAACTATCAGTCCTTTCATTACATGAAGTACAACAATCACTCCCTAACCTACCAACACAGAGTTGTTCAGGACTACACACAACCCCTTTCAACTCACTACAACTGAGAGCAACACAACTTCCCTCTTTACATACCTCTCCACTATCACAATCAACATCACCACACACATCATCTATAATACATCCACCCACACAACACAGATTCGTGTCACTACCTACTTTTAAACTTCCATCGCAACTTGATCCACCACCACAAACTTGTCCACCTAATTCTGAACAACTTTTTCTAAAACATTCTCCTTCAAAACACTGCTCACCTTCTCTACACACAACTCCCTCGCAAAGATCCTCTACAATAACAGATTCAATGGGTTGTGTAACAACACTTTCACCTCTACTTGCTATAACTCCAGCACTCTCAGAATTTCTCCCAATAACCACTTCTTGTTCCACAGGTGAAAAAGCATTCAATACAAAGAACACTCCAGCAATCACCATCAATATCATTAAAATTCCTACAAAAATTAGTATTTTCCCTGATAAATGATGCTTATTCTCAACCTGATGATGGGGACGTAATGCTTCTGCCACCTGCCCAGCATTATAACCTTGATTAACCAACGCAGTATACAACTGTCCAGCACTAAATCCTTTGGCTTTATTTGTAGCTATATAATCTTCAATCCTTTTATCTACCATTACCTTCTATCCCAGAATACAGTTATATAAATCTATTTCTCCTTAAAATCCAAAGCAGCAGAATTAATACAAAATCTCTTTCCAGAAGGTTGAGGTCCATCATCAAACACATGAACTAAATGGCCCTTACATTTTTTACAATGCACTTCAGTCCTTTTCATAAAAAACTTACGATCACTTTCCGTCTCCACACCAGTGGCCTTTGAAAAACTAGGCCACCCTGTTCCAGAATCAAACTTATCAGAAGATAAAAACAACTTTCCTCCACAGCCAGCACACATATATGTACCTTTGGCATGATTATCATGCAACCCACCAGAAAAAGCAGGCTCAGTCCCTTTTTCACGCAAGACATGAAACTGCTGCGCATTTAACTTTTTCCGCCAACCGTCTTCATCCTTGGGAATCATTTAGAAAAAAACTCCAAAGTACCTGGAAGTATTAAAGCAATAGAAATGACCAATAAGATCATATTATATTTTAATCCAGGAGTTTGAATACCAAAAAACAAAACTACTAAAGCCATAGCAATCCATCCATAAATATGATGCTGTAATCCAATCTTATTCTTTGCAAACCACATATTCCATACAAGTGTAGTATAATAAACTAAAAGAATAACTCCCACAAGTAATATCCCAAAACTATACTGCATGAGTTCAGCTGAAAAGATACTACCAATAGCAAAAGCAAACAAGATCTTTCCCCAAATAGCAAGAGTGAAGTTCCTCTTAGAAAGCTTCCGAATCATCCGCTCTTCCCATTGTAAAAATCCCATACACCTAATCTAGAATTTATACTATAAAAACTTTACTTTTGCAATACAATAACATTATCATATAGTTTAGGTTCTTCCTGATTTTCTACATCTCCAGCTTTGGGACCAAGATACTTATCTATAGTATACCCCATGTGTTTTAAACTCGATGTATCTAGCTCCCAACGTCCTTCCTGCAAAGAATGAATCCCAAATCCTTTTGGTTTTGTAATCGTCAAAGCTTGTTGCAATGTTCCATATTCATAATTATATGATGGTGTAGTGAATCCTCTTGAAGAGACACTTCCAAAGTAAGCCATAGAGGTTATTAGGTCAAATTCACCAACTGCAAAATAATTTGCTATTCTCTGAGCCATACCCCACTTTTTGGTAAATGCATACTTTTTGAATGGAAGATGCCATTCATCAAGTCCAACTACCTTTGCTCCTTGAGATGCAAGATATTCTGCCATCCTCGGCCCATTATTATTTTCAAGTTGAAATCCCCAAATATCATGGCCACATGCAATATCTAATATAGAAACACCATTAAAATCACCAAATATTTGCTCAGCGAACGCAACTGTTAGTGCAGTTCTTTCTTTCATTGTAGTATCACTAACGAGAGCATCAACTCTATCTTTAACAATTCCCCTCATTTCAGGTGTTTCAAAGTTCATATATCAGAGAAGTCTATATTTCATTATAAATCTTTGTCAGTAAAACCTATTCTCAAGCCAACTTTTAATTCCCTTCTCACTCCCATCAAAATGGGGTTCAGGCAAATCTTTAGGATCAACCCATCGTAATTCTTCACATTTTGTAGGTTCCATTATTTTAGGCTCACCCTTAAATTCCTTAGTATGCAAAATTACAGATGCACCATGAAGACTTTCCTCATGAAATGATGCCACATTATTAGTCAGACCAACCACACTAGGATCAACAAGCTCGATTCCACATTCTTCCATAATTTCTCGAGTAGCAGTCTCTTCAAAATGTTCACATTTGTCAACCATCCCTCCAGGGATGCTCCATTTGGGTTGAAAACCACCACATCGTTTCTGCAGTAATATCTTACCCTCTCGCTCAATGATAACTCCTACTCCAACATGAACACTCATATAAAACCTATTTCTCTCAAACTATTTAATATTTACCCCTTACCATACTAGCAAACTTTATTAAACCCCAATCTCATATATCTCCTTATGGTAATGGACATGAAGATGGCAGGAAAACCAAAACATGGTTTATTCGGAAGTAAAGCCCCTCCACCACCCTCAGGTCCAGATATGAATATTGTTCATGATTTAGCAACACTAACAAGAAGATTAAGAGTTCTAGAATCTCAATACACAAATACAAGAAGAAGAATCACAGTTATAGATGAAAACATGATGTCTCATGGAAAGAAATTAAATCAAGAAATTGACACTGTAAATGAAGAAATGACAGATTTAAAAAAAGCAGTAGAATCCATGGATGAAAAATTAGTTACCATCATAAAAGAACTTAAACATGCAGCAAAAATAGGCGATGTTGAAGTATTAAAGAAATACATAGAAATATGGCAACCTTTAGACTTTGTCACAAGAGACCAAGTAGAAAAGATTGTAAAAGACTTTATAGCAGAGCAATAACAACATTTAAATAAGTTATAACCCAAAAAAACAATATGTCATTATTCGATCTTAAGAAGAAAGAGGCACCACCACCTCAACAACCAGCCCCTTTTCCTACGGATCTTCCTCCAGATTTTCCACAAGGACAAGGATCTAATCTTCCTGTAGATAAAATAAACAATTTACGATCACAAGGTCTTTCTGATAATCAAATAATTCAAACACTACAAAGGGATGGATTTACTTCTGACCAAGTATTTGAAGCTATGACACAGTCTGGAATGCAGGCAGCAGGTCCGCTTCCACCCGATCAAGTTCCTCAAGGTATGGCTCCTATGGGTCCTCCTATGCAAATGCCAAACATGGCAAACGATTCAAGCCACACAGAAGAATTGGTAGAGTCAATTATTAACGAAAAATGGGGAGAATTAGTAAAAACAATTAACAAAATTAATGAGTGGAAAGAACACACAGATACCACGTTAAAGAAAATGCAACAACAATTAGTTGATGTAAAGGGTGAATTTACCAACCTCCATAAAGCCTTAATTGGTAAAATATCTGATTACGATCAAAACATTCTCAGTGTAGGGACAGAAATTAAAGCTTTGGAAAAAGTATTTCAGAAAGTCCTACCAACATTTACTTCTAATGTTTCAGAATTGGATAGAATCACAAAGAAACTTAAGAAAAAATAGAGACTTCTTTACCCATTAGCTAATCGACTAACGGTAAATGCTCCAACTAATAATACAAGAATCATACCTAATACATTAGGATGAACTAAAGTATCCCAGAAATCATTCTCTTGCTGACTTACTTCTCCTGTTCCTTCTTCATACCCTCGGCTAAAATCAGTCTCACCAACACCGCCAAAATCACTAACAACGCTAACGAGAGAACCAACAAAGATCAATAAACCTAATCCCACAATCCAAACATTAAGATAATCATGTCGTGGACTCTTGAAAACTCCCATAATATCTCCTTCATTAAATCCAAGAATCATAAACATCATCATGATAAAGAGTATCCCAAAGGCTAAAAAGACAAACCACGGTGCCATCAAACTAATAACTTCACGCACAACAGGAAATAGGATAGACAATATTGCCAAAGATAAAGCTGATATGGCACCTAATCCTTTATTCTCCCCAAATATCTTAGTTTTCAAAAAGATTGCATAAAAGATACAAAAAACTAGAAGAAAAGGAAATATAACTCGAAAGCTTGAAAGTAAGCTTGTATCTATAGGCGTTGCCATTCTCTAAGGTTTTTTGAACATATTTCCTAGGCCATCAGTTAATTTACTAAGACCATGGATTTTATTCTGTTCTTCACTGTCTCTAGTAATAAACCAGATCACAATACCGAACACCAATAATATGACAATCAACGCCCAGACATCGGGATCCTGTATCCAGCGGAGCCATCCTGGAACATAAGAAAACCATCCGGCAGCTCTTCCAAAAATCCAGATGATAACAATGAATGAAATAATTGCAATCCAACCACTAAGAGATCCACCCATCCAATGAGCTTCTCCCCCGAGGATACCTATCAAAACAAGTAACATGATAATTGCTACAAAGATGATAGATACTTGAGGTAAGGCAGTATTAATAATCAGTACGACGTCTCCTTCCGGAGGATAACTATTCGTCACGTGCGGTATAACAACTAAAAGTGAAATAACCAGTGAAACAATAACATTGAAATTCTTTTTACCTTCTCCTAAAACTTTAGTTTTCTGAAGAATTGCAAATAAGATAACGAATATCAGTAAAAATGGGAGTAAAGCATCTGTAAGACCCCAACTCTCTAAGACTTCTACGAATTCAACAAAATCAACCATGATTGCACCTCACTGTAATTGGGTAAAATTGAATTTCTATCATTTTGATTAGTTATTCAATTTTTCCTCTGTGGACTTTGACTTTTATATTTAAACTCAAAGTCCTCAATAGGTTATTCTTTCATTTTGAGTTTTATGGTATTTAAATCTTTCCATTAACAAGTAAATTAGAAACTACTTAATCATCCTTTTTATGGGGTTTTTTAGGTTCATGTCCATGATGTTTGGGTTCTTGAACAATGTACATAATAAATCCAATAATAACTAACATTAACACAATACTCCCTACTGCAGTACTATTGAAATTACTCACAACATAATCAATAACATATTCTCCCCATGGCTCTCCATCATCAGTCTTTACAGCCCATAAGAATATGACAATAATTCCAATAAACATAATGGCCATGAATAACTTTCGCCATCCACCTTCTAAAGCAACCAATTCTCCTTCTTTGTAGAAACTTCCTATCAATAATAAAAAGATGACAGCTAAGAATAACAATACCACCATATTACTACTCACTTCAGTAATCGTTTGCACTAATTTACTACTAGCAACGACCATAAAGGCGATAACAAAACTCGCCATAGCGTTAAGATTCTTTTTAGTATAACTTTTACCCTCTATCTCTTCCATTCCAAGAACTTTAGTTTTCTCAAAAATGGCAAAAACAATAGTAAAGACCAATAAAAACGGCAATAAGACATCATACACTCCAATTCTATCAAAGAATTCAATTATATCTCGAAATGCACTTGCCATAATCTTAATTTCAGTTTTGCAATATATAAACGTTTTGTTTAACCTAAAAGAAACCTTTATATAACCACCTACACACCTTCTAGGAATGCTAAACAAGAAAGAATTTGATAGTATTAGAAAAGACCTAAAATCGTTCGATGAAAAACGAGAAGAAGTCATCCAATTATCTAGAACTATTATCCAGCTATCAAAGCAAATAATCTACGCATTACATAGAGATGAAGATCCAAAAAAGAAAATAGAAGAAATGCAAGCAAAAATCGATGAACTTCCTAAAACAAAATTTGATACTAATATAGACAAGGTGGCTTACCAAGAATATGTGGAAGCGTTAACTTATGCACAATTTGTAAAAGATAAAACGATTCCTACGAGAAAAGATTTAAACGTCGACACAGAATCATACTTACTAGGTCTTGCAGATTTATCAGGAGAATTAGTAAGAAAAGCTGCAAATAGTGTTATTAACAAACAACCGAAGCAAGCAGAAGAAATTCGAGAATTAGTTGAACAAATTTACGGACAGTTCTTAACATTCGATTTAAGAAATGGAGAACTGAGAAAGAAATCAGATCAAATTAAATACAATTTACAAAGACTTGACAGTATAGTTTACGATATTAAAAAGAAGTAAAATACAGCCATCAACAGCTGGACGATGCCCTTGCATTTCCAGCTAATGGTCTGGAAATGCAGAAGGGCAGGTTCACTGTGTGAACCACCAAGTCCAGCTGCAAAAAGAACAAGTCCAAAAAAGCCAACAAAAAAATGAAAGATTTAACAAACTACTTTTTCGAAGTAGGAAACCTTCAAAGAGTTGCCAACTCAGGTTGGTGGCTAATTGGAGAAAAGAATCCAAACTCAGTTGCTGAACACGTTCATAGAGCTTCTACAATTGCATTCTGTCTTGCACACTTAGAGGATAAAGATCCATTTAAAGCATCATCAATTACCCTCTTCCATGACAATCATGAATCACGAGTAACTGATTTACATAAAGTAGCTCAAAAATATGTAGACTTAAAAAAAGTTGACGTAAAAGTCCTGCAAGATCAAACATACAGTCTTCCAAATCAAATCAAAGAAAGCATTCAAACATTATTTAACGAATACCATACACAATCAACTGCTGAAGGTATTATTGCAAGAGATGCAGATTTATTAGAGTACGGATTAAAAGCGAGAGAATTAATGGTGCAAGGGAATGTCGCAGCAAAAGATTGGCTAGACAACATTAACAAGTTAGTTAAAACAGATTCTGGCATCAAACTAGCAAAATCATTATACAAAGCCGACCCAAATGATTGGTGGAAAGATCTGAAGAACATAAAAAGATAAAATGCTAGACATCCTCAATAAAATTCATTGGCTTGGACATTCTTCTTTCATTATCGAACCTGATAAAACAATAATCCTTGACCCGTTCAAAATCACCACAGAAAAGAAAGCAGACATTCTATTCATTTCTCACGAACACTATGATCACTGTTCACCAGATGATATTGAAAAAGTAATACAACCCTCAACAATCATTGTCACTGTCCCTGGAAATCAATCCAAAATTGCACCTTTCGCAGAGCAAGTTGCAGATGTAAAAATTGTAAAACCCGGAGATTCCTTAGAAATAGATAACATCCACATCCTAGTAACTCCTGCTTACAATACTAACAAAGATTTCCACCCTAAAGCAAACGATTGGGTCGGATTTATATTAACAATAGACGATACAAAAATCTATTACGCTTCAGATACAGACGTAATAGACGAAATGCAAACGATAGAATGTGATATAGCCATCCTTCCTATTTCAGGAAAATTTGTTATGACGCCAGAAGAAGCTGCAGAAGCAACTAAAATTCTAAATCCAAAAGTAGCCATCCCCATGCATTATGGAGATATCATTGGAACAGACGAAGATGCTAAGAAATTCGAATCATTATGTGAATGCGATGTTAAAATATTAGATAAAAATTAACCAAACTTCTTCCCAATATCTTTACGAACCTTCTCAAAACTGCCCTTCTCAATCCCTTCCCTTATAGAATCCATCAACCTCTGCATAAAATACAAATTATGATAGCTACAAAGTCGATATCCAGTAGGTTCATTCATCCTCATCTGATAAGAAAGAAAAGCACGTGAAAAGTTCTTACACACATAACAATCACAATCCTTATCCAACGCCTTAGAATCTGTCCGAAAAGCAGCATTTTTAATCCTAATCTTACCTTTAGAAGTAAACAACGTCCCATGTCTAGCATTCTGTGTATGATACGCCGAATCAAAACAATCAACTCCTGCACCAACAGCCTCAACAATATCAGCTGGATTGCCCACACCCATTAAATATCTTATTTTACTATCATCAAGTTCTTTAATACTCGTCTGCATAGCCTTGACCATTTTAGCATGTCCTTCACCTAATGCCAATCCACCAATAGCAACTCCATCAAAATCTAAAGAATCTATAAACTGTGCACTCTTCTTCCGAACATCTAAATGCAACCCTCCTTGACAAATTCCAAATATCTTCTGTTTCTTAATTTTATACTGTAAACATTCTTCTGCCCATCGATGCGTTCTATCAAGAGACTTCTCTACATCTTTCTTTCCAGCTTTTACAGAAGGCATATCATCCAAACACATGGCAACATCCGATCCAAGAGCTTGTTGAACCTGCATAGCATCCTTCGGAGTGTACAAAAACTTATTGCCATGCCAAGGATTGGTAAACACAATACCATCTTCCTGACTTTTTACATAGAAACTTTCCCTATCAGCCTGAAACCCTCCAGAGTCAGTAAAAATGACACCATCAAAACCACTAAACCTATGTAATCCTCCAACCTTCTCAACAATATCAACTCCAGGGTTCAAAGATAACACTAACGAATTTGAAATCCAAGCTCCAGTTCCAATCTCTGATAAATCTTGGGGCGTAATACACTTAACACTCCCCTTAGTAGCACAAGGCATTAAGAAAGGTGTCTTCACCTTCCGACCATTGACTGACAACTCCCCACTTCTACCATCATTCTTAGAATCTGTTTCCTTAATCGTGAACATACAAATATAAACTGATTCGTAATTTATAAAGTTACCTCACAATAACCTTTATATACATCCAGCCACTTCTTTAACCTATGAAATATAGAACACATACCTGCAACCAATTAACAAAAGCTGATGTAGGTAATAAAGTAATCTTATCAGGTTGGAATTCTACAAGAAGAGATCATGGTGGATTAATATTCATAGATTTAAGAGATAGATACGGTTTAACACAAGTATCATTTGATCCAACAAAAAACAAAGATGCACATGCAACAGCAGAAAAACTCTCCAGAGAAGATGTAATCACAATCCAAGGAACCGTACAACCAAGACCTGACGGTATGACAAACAAGAACCTACAAACAGGAGAAATTGAAGTCATAGCAGAAAAATTAGAAATTTTCAGTAAAGCAACAACACCTCCTATCGAAGTTGATGACAGAGTCATTGCAAATGAAGAGACAAGACTCAAATACAGATATCTAGATCTAAGAAGACCAACTATGATTAAGAACCTAGCATTTAGAGACAAATGTGCAATTGCAGCAAGATCATTCTTCCACCAAAACGATTTCCTAGAGATTGAAACACCTCTTTTAGTAAGGGCAACACCAGAAGGTGCAAGAGATTACGTCGTACCAAGCAGAACCGTTCCAGGAACTTTTTTCGCACTACCACAATCACCACAATTATACAAACAAATTCTAATGGTTGCAGGAATGGATAAATATTTTCAATTTGCAAGATGCCTAAGAGACGAAGATTTACGTTCAGATAGACAACCGGAACATACACAAATGGATCTAGAAATGTCATTTGTAACAGCAGAAGATATCATGGAATTCGTAGAAGGCTTATTCAAACATATCACAAAAGAAGCAGCAGGAATTGAAATTAAAGAACCATTTGTAAAACTAACCTATGACGAATCCATGAAATTATACGGAACAGACAAACCTGACCTCAGATTCAAATTAGAATTAACAGACGTCACAGATATTGTAAAAGATTCAGATTTTCAAGTATTCCAAAACGTAGCAAAAGACGGCGGATTAATTAAGTGCATAAATCCAGAACAAGATCTTCCAAGAAAAGAAGTAGATGCTTTAATAGATTTCTGCACACAAGCAGGAGCTAAAGGAATGGCTTGGATGAGAGTAACTAAAGACGGCCTAGAGTCAAACATTGCTAAATTCTTTGACAAAGAAACACAAACAAAACTTATTGAAGCAACCCAAGCAAAAGAAGGATCCATGTTAATGTTTATAGCAGACAAACCTGCAACAACCAATGCAGTCTTAGCAGCATTAAGAAATCACTTAGGAGAAAAACTATCCTTAATCGCACCTAATCAATTTTCATACTGTTGGGTAACAGATTTTCCACTATTCGAATTCAATGAAGAAGAAAATAAATGGGATGCCTGTCATCACATTTTCTCAAGTCCAAAAAAAGAACATATTAAACACCTAGAAACAGATCCAGGAAAAGTATATGGAGATCTATTTGACATTGTCCTAAACGGTACAGAAATGGGATCAGGATCTATTCGAATTTCACAGCCAGCTTTACAAAAGCAAATCATGAAAGTAATAGGTTTCGACGAAAAAGAAGCAGAACATAAATTCGGATTCCTCCTCAACGCCTACAAGTACGGAGGACCACCTCATGGAGGAATGGGACTCGGTTTTGACAGATTAGTAGCAATGCTCCTAGGATATACAGACATTAGAGAAGTAATCACCTTCCCTAAAAACAAGAATGCTGAAAACCCTATGGATGGCTGCCCTTCAAACATCACAGAACAACAAGCTAAAGAATTATACTTAAAGTCAACAGTAGCCAAGAAATAATACTCTATCTACGCAAGCATTAAATACCACACAGCAACCTAAATCATATGCCAAAAATTTCAATAATTATACCAGCATTCAATGAAGAGAAATATATAGAGAAAACGATCCAAAAAATAAAAAAATCCACAATAAAAGATTATGAAATCATAGTAGCACTAGACTCCTGTACCGATAATACAGAAAAAATAGTAAAAAAGCTCAATGTAAAATACATAAAAGTTAATGCAAGAAAAGCCAGTGCAGCAAGAAACGCAGGAGTAAAACTAGCAAGAGGAGAAATCTTAGTGTTCTTAGACGCAGACACATTAATACCAAAAGAACTACTAGAAGAACTTCCTGAAACAATGAAAACCTGCACTATAGCTACTTGCAAAGCAGAACCAGACGTTAAGAAATTCTTAACATCATTATTAATCAAAGCAAAAGATCTCGTTATTTCAATGGGATTAATAAAAACATCAAATGGAATTATTATAACAACTAATAAAATATTCAATAAAGTCGGTGGATTCCCACTCCTACCCTATCATGAAGATGGTGTATTCATTCGAGCCGCAGCAAAACTAGGAAAATTCACATTCTTAAGCAACCACATTGTAATCCAATCCATGAGAAGATACATCATCCTAGGGTACATCACCCCACTTTTATTCTGGGGCATAGAATGGGTTAAAGGATTGTTCAATAAACGATCTAAAATCTACCCTGCAGCAAGATAATTTCTTCACAAGACAGTTACTGGACTGTGCACTTACATTTCCAGCTAATGGCTGGAAATGTAGAGGGGCAGGTGCTCTGTGAGCACCAAAAAGTCCAGTGCGGCCGTTATTAAGTCCAACGTTCCAAAATTCTAACCAAAACCTATTTATACATACATCAACCACTAAAGATTATGAATGTAGACGAAGACTTACTAAGAAACGTTGCTAAACTAGCACGTCTAAAGTTAACAAAAGAGGAAACAATAACATTCTTACCACAATTAAATGAAGTCCTAGACGTTTTCTCAAAACTAGAAGAAGTCAACACAGATAACACTAAATCAAGCTTCCAACCAGTCCCTCTAAAAAATGCATTAAGAGAAGACAAACCAACAGTATGTAACACTCAAGAAGAAGTACTCAAACTAACTGATCACAAAAAAGACGGCTACTTTAAAGGACCAAAGGCAGTATGATTTCAGAATTTATAAAAAAAATACAGTCAGGTGAAATCGACGTAGTTGAACATACAAATAAAGTCTTAGAGCAAACACATAATCTAAACAACGAATTCCATCACTTAAATATAATCTCAGAAGAATTAGCCCTATCACAAGCACATAAACTAAAAAAAGCACCTAAAGGAAGACTGGCAGGTCTACCCATCTCAGTCAAAGACTCCATAATAGTAAAAGACGTAGAAAGCCGTGGAGGTTCTAAAATACTCTCAGGCTACAAACCTTTATTCAACGCAACAGTCATAAACAAACTCCAAGCAGAAGGAGCAATAATAATCGGAAAAAATGCTCAAGATGCTTTCGGATTTGGATCATTCTCAACTAATGTAGGTCTAGACCTCCAAACACCCTTAAATCCAAATGACAAAACACGAGCTTGTGGTGGTTCATCAGGAGGTTCTGCAGGATTAACAAAAGCAGCAACATTCCCTCACACATCACTTGGAGAATCAACAGGAGGTTCTATTGTAGCTCCCGCATCTTTTTGTGGAGTCTACGGTCTTTGTCCCACCTATGGAAGAATATCCAGAAACGGGTTAATGGCATACGGAAACTCACTAGACAAAATTGGCCCGATGGCAACTTCTCCAGAAGACTTAGCATTAATACTAGAAATCATCTCAGGCCATGACAAATTAGAATCAACCTCTCTAAATAACCCAGTCCCAGACTTTACAAAGGAAATCACAAACACTACAAAACTCAAGGTAGGAATTATCTCAGAGACGGTGGGAGAAGGAACAGACCCAGCCATAGCAGACAATATCCAAGCCATCGCATCAAAATTAAATGCCACAAAAGTTTCCCTCCCAACCACCCATAAATATGGTGTACCCACATATATGCTCCTTGCAACTTCAGAAGCTTCAACAAATCTAGCAAAATACTGCGGAATGCGATACGGCCAACACGAAAAACTAGAAGGGTCGTTCAACGACTACTTCACTAAGGTAAGATCCAAATACTTCAACGAAGAAACTAAACGAAGAATTATAATTGGAACGTTTGCACGAATGGCAGGATTCAGAGACGCATTCTATCTAAAAGCTACAAAAGTAAGAACAAAAATCATAGAAGAATACAAAAAACTCTATAAAACCTACGACATCTTGATCAGCCCCACAATGCCTATTGTAGCTCCCACATTCAAAGAAATTGAGCAACTCACCCCTCTCCAAAATTACATGATGGACATAATGACAGTAGGGCCTAATCTTGCAGGACTCCCGCACATAAACATTCCATCAGGAACACATAACAACATGCCGATAGGACTCTTAGCAACTTCCAATCACTTAGAAGAATCTAAACTCTTACAATTAGCTCATCAACTCAAAAATGGATAACAAAATTAAAATTGGCTTAGAAATCCACGTCCAACTAAACACAGTTACCAAACTATTCTGTGGGTGTCCTACTCAAGGAGAAGACACTCCAAATACAAGAACGTGTCCAATCTGCCTTGGCCATCCAGGATCAAGACCTGTCCTAAACAAAGCAGCCGTCGATTTTGCATTAAAAATGTGCTTAGCAACAGATTGCAAAATATCCAAAGAACTTATCTTCTCTAGAAAATCATATTTCTATCCAGACATGTCAAAAAATTATCAAATTACACAATACGAAATACCTTTAGGAGAAAAAGGAAAAATAACATTAAATAACAAAACAATCAACTTAACAAGAATTCATATGGAAGAAGATCCAGCAGCCTTAGTTCATCAAGGAGATATGGCAACCTCTCCATTTGTCTTAGTAGACTACAACCGTTCTGGAAACCCGTTAATAGAAATTGTAACAGAACCCGACATGAACTCAGCAAAAGAAGCAAGAGCATTTATGAACAAATTAATCACCATCTTAGAATATCTAGAAATTTTTGACATTAACACCTGCATAATAAAAGCAGATGTAAATGTATCCATCCAACCACATAAAAGAGTTGAAATAAAAAACGTTACAGGATTTAAAGAGATTCAAAAAGCAATTGAATACGAACTCAAACGACAAGAAGACCCTGCAACACATGAGGAAAATATTCACACAAGAAATTGGGACTCTGACCAAGCAATTTCTTCAAAATTAAGAGAAAAAGAATCCGAAGAAGAATACGGATATATTATCGACCCAGACTTAACAATCACAGACATAACTGCCGACATGATAAAAAAGACAAAAGAACACATGCCAGAACTAGCTGAATCAAAAATAGCTAAATTCCAAGAAGATTTAAACATTGCAGAAGATGATGCTAAAATAATTGCAACAGATAAATCCATGGCAGAACTCTTAGAAAGAGTAGCAAAGAAAGTTGATCCAGTTTTAGCAGGGAAATGGATTAGAAGAGAACTCAACAGAGTCTTAAACTATAACCAGAAATCATTAAAAGAAATTTCTCTAGA
>Ga0187833_10001661_pt1 | contig 24963 bp, 11 predicted proteins | sample ETNtaG_37_FD_167968 | JGI IMG/M metagenome (GOLD analysis project Ga0187833, IMG submission 167968) | Marine microbial and viral communities from oxygen minimum zone, Eastern Pacific Ocean - ETNP2014_SV_400_PacBio MetaG (Illumina Assembly) | ecosystem: Environmental > Aquatic > Marine > Hypoxic...
GATCTTAAACCACATAGGCTCTGAACATTGGTGGATGAAGGATCTACCTACTATAGACTGGATAAATAATGATGGTAAGTTTGTTAGATCAAACCATATTCATGAATCTGTCCATGATCCACATCTGGTGGAATCACAGAGGGATCTATTCACCAGTGGTTGGTTTGTTGAGACCATGCCCGACCTAAACCAGAATTATACGTTTTTGGCAAATTATTTGATACAAAATTCAATTTGGTGGATAGAATATGCTGATCTATCAGGTTTTCGTATTGATACATATCCTTATATAGATAAAAATTTTCTTTCTATCTGGAGCAAAAGAATATCGACAGAGTATCCCCGATTCAATTTTGTAGGCGAAGAATGGTCAAGCAATCCTACAATGGTCTCATACTGGCAGAAAGGAAGCAACCGTTATGATGATTATGATTCATATATACCTAGTATGATGGATTTCCCATTGCAAGAAGCACTTGTTAATGGTTTATTGGGTAGTGAGGATTGGAATAGTGGTATTGTAGATATTTATCGTGTTATATCAAATGATTTTCAATATGGAGATCCACACAATCTTGTAGTATTTGCTGGGAACCATGACATGAAAAGAATTTATTCCCAATTGAATGAGCAAATGGATCTCTACAAGATGGCAATGACAATCATAAATACAGTTAGAGGGATACCACAAATCTACTATGGAACAGAGATAGCTATGTCAAGCACAGGTGACCATGGAGCTTTACGCAAGGATTTCCCTGGTGGCTGGCCAGGGGATAAAGTAAATGCATTCACTGGTATATCACTAAATAATAAAGAATTAGAAGCACAGAATTTTATAAGAAAATTATTAAACTGGCGTAAGGAAAATATTGCCATAACCATGGGTAATATGATTCATTATCCAGTGAAAAATGGCATATATGTTTATTTTAGAAGCTATAATGAGGCACTGGTTATGGTGATCATAAATAATAATAAAAGATCAAAAAGAATCGATCCTAATCGCTTCAATGAAGTTATAGCTGAAAAAAAACAAGGAATAAGTATTTTGGATAATAAAGTATATGATCTTACAACCAAAATTAATCTCCCCGGTAAAGGTGCTCTTATCCTCGAGGTCGACTAAGGGAAATAATGCAACAATTTAATAAATACTTTTTCTTTCGGTTGTCCTTGGATCAGCGATTAATTGCAGTCATTTTTACAATCACTTTCTTTTCCTGTGATCAAGCAAATACCCCAGGATTAGCAGAGATTGATGGTGACATTATTACCCTCAATTCTTACCTCCAGCGGTATCAATCTTTTCTGTCAAAAACACACCAACCTGATAATCTTTCGAATCGCTACGCCCTATTGAATTCGTTAGTTGATGAAGCAATGCTAATGGAATATGCTGAAAAAAAAGGAATCCCAGAAAAGATAGCCAAATCCCCCCAGATGGAAAAAGACAAAGGCCAACTCTTACTGAATGCATTCTATAAACAAGAGATCGATCCTCAACTGATAGCAGGAGAAACAGAATTAAGAAGAATGTACACCTGGTCCAAATCTTCAATTCATGTTAGGCACCTTTTTTCAAGGACCAGAGAAGGAATATTAGACATCCAGGATCAATTGGATTTAGGCAATTCCTGGGAGAAGCTTGCTTCGAACTGCTTCACAGATTCTCTCCTTTCATCCAACGGTGGTGACCTGGGATTCAGGGAGTTGGGAGACCTGGATCCAGCCTTTGAACAGGTTGCTTTTCAATTAAATGATGGGGAAATTTCTCCACCAGTTATGACAGGAGATGGATACAGCATTATCCAACTTCTGGAAAGAAAATACGATCCATTCCTCATTGAAAATGAATATTTACACATGAAAGACCGATTAGACATTATTGCCAAGACTTATAAAAAACGTCCTGCCATCCGTGAATATACTGATCGGGTTTACAATCAATTAAGGCTCGTATTTAATCACGAAAATCTATTACAACTACTGCCTGAAATTAAATTATTAAAAGGTAAGTCTGTGGAGATAAAATTCGTCTTGTCCGATATTACTATTGTAAAATCAATGTCACTGAATACATATTGGACATCTACAGATATTCTGGAAAAATGTAGAACCTTATCACAGGAAAAAATCGCTCGGATCAATTCAGTTGAGAATGCAAAATCTATCATATCGGGTTTATTGATCAGGGAAGTGCTTCTTAAAAAAGCGGTTGAAGCAAATCTCCACCATGATAAGGATTTTATGGAACAGGTTGATGAATTAAAAAAGCAGCATACTATCCAAAATATATTTTATGAAATTAAAAACCCTGACACTGAACATGATGATCACTCCTCAAAATTCAATGCATTTCAGGATTTCATTGATAACTTAAGAAAAGAAAGTGACATCACTATTGACAGCACAACAGTGAAAACCTTTATTCTTGACAAGAAAATGCATATATGAGGATTCTTGCAATGATTACAGTAGCAGCAGGCCTGATTTTAGGAGGAACCACAGGAAAATTAACCGGCACTGTAAAAAATAAGAATGATAATACGCCTCTGGTTGGATGTAATATCGTCATCCTGAATACAGACCTGGGTACCGCATCAGATCCTTCCGGTGAATTTACCATCTTAAATATTGCTCCCGGTGTTTATTCAGTGAAGACCATGATGATTGGATACCAATCTGTAACTGTAACACAAATTCCCATTTCAGTTGACAAAACTTTCAGGCTGAATCTTTCTATGGATGTCCAAGCTGTTGAAGGTAAAGAAATCATAGTGGTAGCAGACCGTGGGGTCATCCAATTTGACAGAACAAATTCGGAATCCAGGGTAACTTCGGATGTTCTGGAAACCATGCCGCTTACTGAAGTGAGTGATGTTATTAAACTCCAGGGCGGAATCACACAGGATGAAGGCGGTGGCATTCACATTCGTGGTGGCAGGGGAAGTGAGATAGTTTATATGGTTGATGGGATGTCCATGACAGATGTTTATGATGGCGGGATTTCAGTTACAGTGGAAAACGACAACATTCAGGAATTGCAGGTTATCAGCGGGAATTTTAATGCTGAATATGGAAAGGCAATGAGCGGTGTCATCAACATGGTAACTAAAGACGGAGGAGATACATTTGGAGGTTCATTGAATTATTATTCCGGGGACCATATGACTTCCGATCCTATTTTTCGGGGCTTAGATACCTACTCGCCGTTCAATGATGTGAATATTGCTGGATCATTGAACGGACCTCTAATTAGTGATAAGATCACATTTTACAGCTCCGGCCGCTTATACCGGTCAGAAGGATGGTTGAATGGATTGAATACATTTACCATGTACGGCGATACATTGTTTATTGATGAAAATAATAATCGTGTCCGGGATGTAGAAGAACCCTATCACGATGAAAACAACAACGGACAGTGGGATGATGGAGAATTTTATGTTGATCTGAATGAAAACTCAAGCTGGGATGACCCTGAGCTTACATTGACACCAGAGACTAAACCCATGAACTGGGTAGATAAATGGTCATCTCAAAATAAATTAACGTTCAAACTAAATCCTAAGGTCAAACTGCGGATAAAATATATTTTAAGCCATGATGAATACCAAACCTATGATCATCACAGACGTCTCACACTTGGAGGAAGAAATACCCACTTCAGTGATGGAGAGATTCACGGGCTAAATTTTTCCCATTCCATCTCTTCAACATCCTATTACGATTTGAACATATCCCAATCAAAGAAATCCTATAAAAATCAGATTTTTGAATCAGTGGACGACCCAAGGTATCAGATACCAGATGAATTTTATTTTGCCTTCATGGGACAGAACCCTGATCATCCCAACGGGCAGTATGACGAAGATGAGATTTTCCATGATGAAGATGGAGATAATATATGTGATGTTTCAGGCGGCGATTACGATGAGTGGTACTATGACCAGTCTGATTTTAAATATGGAGAAGCCGTAGTTAATTCGGATTATAATCTGTTGAATTACTATCCCCAACATGCATACGCCCGCTGGGGATTGAATATGAGCAGGTTTTATAGAGAAACAGTAACAAAGCAAGTCAAATTCGATTTCAACAGCCAGATCAACAAATACAATCTTATTAAAATCGGTATTGAGCATCAGATCCACAGCCTGGAACTGGACAGTTATGCTCTTATGGATTCTTCTGAAAATGACCAGACGTTTACACCTGTCATACCTGTTTTAGGCGACACGGTAGACCTGTCCGGGAATCAGATTAAACAGCCTGAAAATCCGCTTCGATTTTCAGAAAATATACCTTCCTGGGTCACCCATTATCATCCCAATCGCTCTTATTACCTTAATACTCCAAAAGAATTTTCTGCCTACATTCAGGATAAGATCGAATATGGAGACATGATCGTAAATGTGGGACTGCGTTACGATTATTTTGATCCAAATTCATGGGTACCCATGAACTCCCACGAACCCTATATCCAGAATCCCAGAAATCCTCGTTTAGACTCTCTCTCAGTAGAAGAACGGCTGAATATTGACTGGGGCAGTTATTCACATTTTACCGTAGATGACGATACGAATGATACAACCTGGGTAAGATACAGTGATTTTGGCGGATTCATTGACAACGAGGGTCTCCAAAATCAAAAGGGCTGGTATAAAAAGACCACTCCCAAATCTCAGGTTAGTCCCCGATTAGGAATTGCTTATCCTATTTCAGACAGGGGTGTGATCCACTTCAGCTATGGAATGTTTTACCAGATACCGCAGTTTGAACTTTTGTATACTGATCCAGGTTATAAGATAACTGAAGAGAGCAAAAAATTCGGAATATTCGGTAACCCAGACTTGGAGCCCCAGAAAACCACCAGCTACGAGTTAGGACTTCAGCAGGAGATAACCCGTGATCTGAAACTGGAAGTGACCGGTTATTTCCGCGATGTACGGAATTGGGTATCTACAGGGATTCCCATTGATCTTGGGGGCGGTGCATCCTACTTTACATATGTGAACAAGGATTATTCAAATGTACGGGGTGTCATCATCACTGTGGATAAGCGGTTCAATAATTATTACGGCTGGCACATAGATTATACCTTTCAAACTGCTGAAGGATCTAACTCTAATCCGAGTGAAGAATTCGGTGCCATTTTAGATAACAGTGAACCAAGGCGCTCCATCATTCCATTGAACTGGGACCAAAAGCATACATTGAATGCATCCGCCTACGCCAGCTATCGCGGTTGGGGAGGACATATCCTCATCCAGTATGGTAGTGGATACCCATACACTCCAGTTTATACAACATCATCTCTACAGGGCCAAACCCTGGCTAATGTTCTTATCCAGAACAGCAGGCGCAAACAATCCACTGTGAATTCTGACCTCAAATTGTACAAAGAGATAACATTTGCCGGAGATATTCACGGGCGGTTCTTTATAAATATTAACAATCTCTTTGATACGAGAAACGAAATTACTATCTGGGGAGATACGGGAAGGTCCAGCGGTACTGCTGAACAATCTCTTGCTGAAGAAAATGATGACGGGAACCCCCTGAGACCCAATACCATCTCTGATTATTTCAACCATCCTGAGTGGTATTCTGACCCACGAAATATACAGTTTGGAGTTCAGGTGTCATTATGAGAATCAAAACTATTCTGAAAAATATTTTATGGCTTTCTGTTGCCTTTGGACAATCTGAGGCTGGCCAGCATATCCCTTCTGATGAAAGAGGTGACCCAAATTACAGACGGGATACAAATATTGATGTTAACAGGGTCAGGGCAACCATATTCAATTATGGAATCGCCGGCAGGTCTGCTCTTGTTATGGACGAGTATCCATTTGAATGGCCCGTAAACTCCGGGAAAATGTACATTGCACTAGCTGCTTTAGCTGTTGGGGCAGAAGTAGCAACCGACATACCGTTGGTCACGATTCCCTTTCGTTCTGATCAAAGCGGAAATTCAAAGGCATGGGAGCCTGTACCATCATACCTGAACCCCAACTCTGAAGAACTTCCCAAGAGTGATGATGAAGATACCTGGCCGTTAAATTGGCCTGATAAAATGGGTGATGAGGCTGACCCCGGCTGGGCTGGATCTTGGAATGGATATTTTGGCAAGAATCAATTCAACGCTGAGCAGGAGATATATTATAAGACCTCTGATGACCGTAATTTTGAATCAGGATATACATATATCCCAGATACCACTGACCTTAGCCGACAGGGTGCAGGGCTTTTGACAGGCGTACGGATCATGGAATGGAACCAGATCCTTATTGAGGATGTGGTGTTTATTCTTCACGAGGTAAAAAATGACGGGACAAAAGATCTGGACAAGGTTGCATTTTCTTTATGGCTTGCCGACCTGGTTGGTGGAGACGGGGATTCAGGTGATGATGTGCCCGATTTTGATCTTATATATGACGTGGCATGGTCAATGGATGGTGATGGAATCGGGAACTCAGCCTTCGGTGGGGACCCCGTAGGCGTGGCTGCCACATCATTTATTGAAACTCCCGGGAACAATGTTGACAGAATTGATAACGATGGGGATGGAGAAAGTAATGGCCCCATCATAACCGAAGATATGATTGAAGGGGAAGAACTTGGGAATGCTATTGATGACAATGGCAATGGACTTATTGACGAGAACATGACCCATGTTCCTTTTGGTGATCAAGTCGGTGTAACCTATGCTGACAGAATTGATAATAACGGTAATGGTGAACCAGGCAGCCCTGTTATAACTGTAGAAATGAAAAATGCAGCTTCAGGCAATTGGTTTATCTGGCCTTCTCTTGATTCAATACAGGGAGAAATAATACATATTATTGGTATTGGCGATGAAGACACCACCAAAGCATTTGCCGATGGAATTGATAATAATAATAGTGAAGATTATCCTTTAGGAACAGGTGCAGAATTTGATTCTCCTGTAATTGATAGTTCTATTGTATTAACAGCAGAAAATGATCCATATAAACGATATGCCGTACCAGGAACAGATATCATTTTGTATGATGTAGGCTGGGAAGACCTTGGTTTACGTTATGCTGATGGCATTGATAACGATGGTGATGGTGCCGTTGATGAAGGGATTGATGAAGGGATTGATGAAATGATTGATGAATCACGGGACGATTTTATTGATAATGATTATGACTGGGATTGGACAGATGATGATGTGGGATTATATGGAGATGGATCGGGAGGAACTGACGCAGGTTCCTATGATCAAAAACCCACTTCCGGTTCCGGTTCCGGGTTCTCAGGAGAACCTAATATTGATAAGACTGATGTATCAGAATCAGATCAGATGGGATTGACATCAGTGGGATATGATCCAGCCGGTTCCATCCCTATAAACACCAGTGCAACTATGTGGAATTCGTATATGAAACCGGGAGACTATTGGGATGGCATCATTATCGCTGATGATAATGATCTGTTTGTTACGTCTGGATATTTCCCCCTAAAAGCAGGACAAACGGAGAGAATCGCCATGGCTGTTTGCCTTGGAAATGATCAAGATGACGCCATAAGGAATAAATTCAATGCCCAGACAGCCTATGATTTTGATTACCGTTTTGCCAAGTCACCTGTTCCACCTAATGTAACTGTTGTCCCAGGAGATGGCAGGGTTACATTATATTGGGATACCTCTTCAGAAGAAACTTATGATTCCTTTATGGAGGAAATCGGATCTGACCCTTATGATTTTGAAGGATATAAGATCTACCGTGCCACTGACTGGGAATTCAACGATGCTTATACCATTACTGATGGTGACGGTAATTTCACTTACTATGAACCATATTCTCAAGATGGAGAAAAAGCCCAATGGGATTTGGTTGACGACAGGACTGGCTGGCATCCTGTAGATATGAACGGTGCACAATTCTATCTTGGGGATGATACAGGGCTCCAACATTCGTATGTGGATTATGATGTAGTGAATGGACAAACCTATTATTATGCTGTGGTTGCTTACGATTTCGGCGGGGATTTGACAAACAATATTATTCCAAGCGACTCACCCATGAGAATCAGGCTGAACTCTCTAACAGGGGATCTGGAAATGGGTCCCAACGTGGTGAAAGCCACACCTACGCAGCCTTCTTCCGGATATGTCCCAGGTTATATTGAAGGTGACCTCATCGAACACGTAAGTGGAACATCTTCCGGTAATGTATTTTTTGAAGTGATTGATCCTGCAAAAATAATAAACGACCAAACCTACCGTATTACGTTCACTGATACTCTTCTACTAAAAGAAACTCCAGCTAATCCTCTACTCTATGATATCCTCACAACACAATTCTGGTATCTGGAAAATATAACAATGGGAGACACATTGGTAAAACCTGAATTCCTTATTCTTGATTCCCTTTATACCTTTGAACCCTTCATCGACGTAGGGAATGGGATTTGGGACGTGGGAGAACCATTTGTTGATATTGACAATGACGGGGTATGGGATGATGCGGAACCCTATGAGATCCTGGATGGAAATATCATTCAATTCACTGATGAAAATGGTAACGGTATTTGGGATGATGCGGAAGAATTCACAGACTTGGGTAATGGTGTTTGGGACCCTGCTGAAGAGTTTGAAGATTGTGGTATTACGGCAGATACTTTGATTTGTGCAAGTGATACGGCGGCATGGTTACCAATCTATGGTAATGGAATTTGGGATCCGGGGGATAGTTATTTTGATGATATAGATGGAAATGGAATGTGTGGTGTAGATAATGGTTCTGATACTAATAACGATGGTTATTGTGACGGAGAAGTGTGCAATGATATTAACAATGATGGTTGTGACCCAAATGACCAACCTTATTATCAAATATTATATGACGGTATGTGTAATTGTCCTGAACCATTTATCGATAGTAATAATAACGGACAATATGATGAACCGGAGAATTTAATCAATGATAATGGTAATAATTATTGGGATGATTTCGAATTCTTTTATGATTTAAATGAAAATGACGTATGGGATGCCAGTATAATTGAGACAATTGTAGATACGGTGATTTATATTAACCCACTGCCTGAGCACAATGATTTCAGAGTAATAGAGGGTTTTCGTCTCCAGTTTCAAAATGAAGATAATATCTCCTTTGATGAAGAATCCTCATATTGGAACCATGATTCACTTTGGGATTTCTATGTCAGAACATATGTGAGTAGCCAAGGGCAAGGGGCTGCTCTTCCAAATGATTACAGAGTTATATTTCTTGAAGACCAAACCTACGAGAGTGAATGTTATTGTTTTTCAAGTGTTGGGGGGAACCCATGTGAATTAGACATCCCAGAATTATGTCAAACAACATATTTTTCTTCAAAACCCACTAATTTTAAAATTCAAAAACAAGTATCTGATCCCGAAAACGAAAATATGATATGGGAAGATATTCCTTTTGCTTTTGGAGATTTTTCCCCCTACGATTCCACTGATTTCCAATCTCATCCTGATGGAATTTTTAATGCTGACTGGCGAGAACAGGATTGGATCGTCTTTCTTGATCATGTTGATGAAAATGGTAATCCATCAGCAAGCTGGCTTTTCAGGCTTAACTACCCAGGTAGTAATACTCCCCCGTCATTATGCTGTAACGAACCACAGGCTGGTGACACTGCTTTTGTATTTATCAAAAAACCGTTCTTGAAGGAAGATGTGTACGAATTTACAACAATAGCATCCAGAATTGACCCAGTAAAAGCGAATCAAGATAGATGGGAATCAAATATAAAGGTGGTTCCCAATCCTTATTTTGGAGCATCTGCATTTGAGCAGAAAAATACCTTTTCTTCGGGACGGGGTCCTCGGGAAATTCAGTTTCGCAACCTTCCTGCAGTGTGTACCATCCGCATCTACAATATTGCCGGGGAACTGGTGCGGGAGATCCATCATGATCATTCAGGTTCCATTGAAGATGGATCTGAGTCCTGGGACCTGCTCTCTAAGGATAATCTCAGCGTTTCTTACGGAATGTACATCTATCATGTGGATGCACCGGAACTTGGTGAACATGTGGGGAAATTTGCTATTATTAAATAGACCATGAAAATATCCAAACTAATTCTCCTTATTATTTTCTTCTCCCAGGCGTTTTCGGTGGACAAATCCGGTACCACTGCTTCTAAATTTCTTTCCATAAATATTGGTGCACGTGCTGTGGGCATGGGCGGAGCCTTTACCTCAGTGGCAAATGATGCCTCTGCCATGTACTGGAATCCTGCCGCCCTTCCACGACTGAATAAAATTCAGTTTTATATTAATCATTCCAGCTGGATCGCTGATATATCACACGATTATATCGGTCTTGTTATGCCCCTGAGAAAAAGTCAGGCCATAGGATTTAGCATTACTTCCACAACCATGGACGAAATGGAGGTAACACGATATGGAGATGAGAACACAGGCGAAACATTCAAGGCTGGAAACTATGCATTGGGTTTCTCATACGGACTAAACTTGACAGACCGATTTTCAATCGGGTTCAATGGAAAACTCATAAGGGAAAATATTGCAAATTCTTCAGCTAACGGTTATGCTTTTGATGTCGGAACATTGTTTGATACGCCTTACGGATTCAGGCTGGGGACAAGTATCTCAAATTTTGGCCCAAAAATGAAAATGACAGGGGATGACCTGCTTATCCCTGCAGATATAGATCCAAACCAGGGAGGAAATAATGAAAGCACTACTGCACACATTACCACAGATGAATTTGACCTGCCTTTACTGTTGAGGATCGGTGCATCAAGTACACATGAATTCAATCAACTATCTTTTACCTGGTCTTTAGATGCAAATCATCCAAATGATAACGAAAGCTACATTAATGCGGGTCTGGAGATTAGCATTTTCAGTGGCCTGCTGGTGTTGCGGGGAGGCGAACGTTTTCTCACCTTTAATAAAGAAGCTCACAGGGAACCCCAATTTTCATTGGGGATTGGGTTTAGCCCACAATTAAATCTCCTGAATAATATTCATATTGATTATGCTTATGAATCCATGAGATACCTTGGCTTCACACATCAATTTTGTTTTGGTATTTTATTGTAAATTTAGTCCGGCTAACCTGGGCAGAGGTAAACAATTCAATTTTGACTATGCCTACGAGAAATTTATGTATCTTGGTTTTACACACCAGTTCTGCATGAGAATAGTTCTTTGACAGATCATTTTAATAATTTATGTGATCTGTATCACATCAGCTATTATCCACTGGTATTAAATAGTTGAAGCTATTATTTTTTATGGCTAACTTTGATAATCGGGAGTTAGTGACTCATAAGTGAGATACTAATTTTATAAGTAAAAATTTATTAACAAAATAAGAAAGTGAGTACCTTATGAAAAATGTACTAATCATTCTATCGGTTTTTGTTTCTTTTCATTTATATGGTCAGGTAAATCCTGGGGAAATCTCTTTTAATCTTACTGGTTTCGAAGGAGGCCCCGCTACTGGTGACTGGATGTTCGATGCTGACATGACCCCATTTGTTTTTAATGGGGATTCAACCTCAATTTATGCTTATTCAGGTTATCAATGGAATGCTGATGGACATGGAGATGGTAGCTGTGAAGCAGGTGATCCCAATCCGGGCAGCGGAATAATTTCTTCTTCTGTAGCAACCGATGAAAATTTGAATATCTTAAACGGTCTTGATGGCGTTACCAGTGTCATAGATGGTTTTACCCTCACTCATTTTGAACATATCAACACAGAAAATTCTGGGAATACCTGGGATACCATGGGAGAGGCAGGTGATTATCGGATTTATAGTAATGGTATTGGAGAAATCAGAGTAGATGGTACTGTAAAAATTAGAGTGGAATCTATAGTCCTTTATTCAACAACATACTATCCATCACCCGTTGGTAATGGTGGCCAGACAGGTTATGCGACGGTGGCGGGGGAAGGAACCATTGATGGCGCTGTAAGCGACCCGGCATGGGTTGCTGAAATGGATCCAAATAACACAGGAATGATTGCGTTTGAATCCAATTCAATGTCGCCTACTGTGCAATTATGCTATGGTGCTTATAATGCCGATTTATTAGTAACGCCCATGCCTGCTGAACAGGTCAACGTCACATTTCAAGTGGATATGACCTATCAAGACGTTTCAGAACTTGGAGTCCATATTGCAGGTAGCTTCCAGGGATGGGATCCAAGCGCAAGTGAATGTGTCTTGGTCGAAGATAATATATATGCCACCACGTTCACCCTTACCTCTGGTGAATCTCACGACTACAAATTTATTAATGGGAATGCATGGGGGATGGATGAAAGTGTTCAAAGAAATATTACTGTTCCTGAGATCGATACCATTCTTGAGCCGGTGTACTTTGATGATTATGTGGATGTGGGAGGAGATTCGGTTTTTGTCACATTCAATTTGAATACATCAACTGCTCCAGGATACACCGACACTACTGTGATTGTCATTCGTGGGAGTTTTAATGCTTGGGGAGATACAACTGTATCCGGTCCTTGGGCTATGACAAATATTGGTGGAGATTATTGGACCTTTACAAGCCCAACACAGGTTGAACCTGGGAATTATGAGTATAAATATGTTATGGTGAACGAGCTTGGTGTTGACCATTGGGAATCATTGACTAATCGTTCGCTCCTTGTTGATGGATTGTCTGATTTGGATTTACCCCTGGATTATTATGATGCAGATGGTTCTCCATTCACTCCAACTGATTCTCTGGATGTATGGTTTCGTGTCAGTACAGCAGGGATTCTTGGCTACAACGGTAATGTCATGCATATCGCCGGAACCATGAATGACTGGATCGGTGAACCCCTTACCCAGGAAGATGAAGATTCAGAATTTTGGTCAGGGCAATACTCATTTGCAGACACAAGTGAAATCTCCTACAAATTTCAGCATGGCCTGGATGGATGGGAATCTGTCAGTGACAGAACCGCAACTATATCAGGTGATACAACTCTTGCATGGGTTTACTTCAATAATGAACCGCCTTCTGAGGAGGAAACAATTAGCGTTGAGGTTACATTAACCTGTGTGATTGAAAATAATGTTTATGATGATGTTAGGATCAAAGGACAGTTTAATAGTTGGACTAGTGAACCTATGACCAATGATGGAGAAGGGAACTGGACATATACTACAGAACTACTGGGACCTGCTTCCTATGAATGGGGAGCAGTTTCCTGCACCCCGGAGTCTTGTGATCCGGGGGATGGTGATTGGCTTCCTGCCTATGCAGGTTATGAATCATTCGTAAATCCAACAGTTGAAATTTTAGCAGATGGTTCCGTAACCGGAGACCTTTCCTTTACGGTTCCATACCTTGGTGAGTTTATAATGAACACCATCATTTTTTCGGTTGATATGACTGAATGGTTGGATGAACCGGGATCTACGGGGATGCCTCTCTTTAGTGTTGAGCGGGGAGATACTATGCAGGTTAGAGGTGCATTTAACGGCTGGGGTGATTCAAATCCAGATATAAGTGTTATGGTGAGGGCACCTGGAACAAATATATTCACTCTTCCTGTATCTGTACCCAATTATCAAGGAGCAACCGTTGAATACAAATACTATATGAAGCATAGCCAGGAATCCATAACTCATCTCGAAGGCATTTATGGTCCTCTTCCCGGTGGTTGGGATAATTCCGGTTGGGAGGATTCTCCCCAGTACGGTGGAGGTAACCGTACATTTACTATGACCATGAATAATGGAAGTGTCCAACAGTTACCCATTGCGGGATATTACGACCTCCCTATCGGTGCTGTAGTACCGGCAGGGGATATTCTCACCCTTACGTTTACCGTAGATATGACTAATGCTGTAGATGATGGATTTGTATCCGGTGATCCTGTAAGTCTTAACCTCAAAGACAGGTGGATGCACTACATAGGAGAAATCCCTCATGGTATAGACGGGTCTCATTATCCAGCCACAGATAATGGAGATGGCACTTATACAGTTTCTGTTTCATTAAATGGTCCGATTCCCTGGCATATGATCTACGCCTGGGAATTTGAGAACTCTGAAACAGGTTTATTGCAAGAAGGCGGTGGTTTCGGCTTTGGTCGTTTTCGTGCACGGTATTTCCACCAGGATCCCGAACAGGACTGTTCCTGGATAGATTATACCTTTCCGTTAGATGAATGGAAAAAGAATCCACCATTATTTGTAGAAGAATGGGATCCGGATAATATTTGTTCAGGCACTGCGTTCAGTGCTACGGTAAATTACCTGTCAGGCTGGAACCTGGTAAGCCTGCCTGTGGCAGTATTTGATGCAACATATTCTTCTATTTATCCAGATGCCGTTCCTGGAACTCTCTACGGCTTTAACGGCACCTATGTCCCTGGGACTGTGCTTGAAAATGGTGATGGATACTGGCTCTTTTTTGATGCAGAAGGCTCTACCGATGTGAGCGGAAGTCCCATCAACCAGGTTACTATCTCCCTGTCTGAAGGATGGAATCTCATGGGAAGCCTCTCTTCTGCTTGTGAAGCATCTTCCATTGATGACCCTGAAGGAATTATTATTTCAGGGTCCATATACGGTTTTGAGGGAGCTTATCAGCCAACCTCAACCCTACAACCAGGAAAAGGATATTGGATCAACGCTTCTGCGGATGGACAGGTTACTCTAAATAGCGGCGGCACCGCACGGATCAAACCTTTTATTGACCGCACTGCAGACGCCAATGTTATCAGGTTCAACGGTGTGCCACTCTATTTTGGAGTTACCATGCCCGAAAATGAGTTGCAGAGTTATGAAATCCCTCCAAAACCTCCGACAGGTGCGTTTGATGTGCGGTTTGCTGATAACATGAAAGTTGCTGAAAATTCAAGCACTATTGAAATAATGAATAACTCTGACCAGCTCATGATTACCTACAACATTAAGGATGATGCTGACTGGATTCTGGCAGGTAATGAAGAGTACAGATTGTCAGGTTCTGGAGAGACTGTAGTGAATGGAGATATCGCCGGATTTACCCTGAACAAGGTCCCGGGGGTTCCATTGACATACTCTGTTTCACAGAATTATCCAAACCCGTTCAATCCATTAACGTCCATCAGTTATGAGATTCCAAAAGAATCTTTTGTGACAATCAGTGTATATAACCTCCTGGGACAGAAAGTTGCAGATTTAGTAAGTAATCTGCATCAGGCGGGTTATCACAATGTCATGTGGAACAGCATGGATATGAGTGGAAAACCTCTATCAAGCGGTGTGTACATTTACACAATACAGGCTGATGATTTCAGAGCAGTTAAGAAAATGGCCTTGTTGAAGTAATCAATTACGGTTACAGTTATTGATGATAAAGAGCGGACTCAGAAATCTGAGTCCGCTCTTTATTTATTACACCGTCGTGTGGGCGCTACAAGGCTCGAACTTGTGACCTCCGCCTTGTAAGGACAGAGCGCTCTCCTCGACAAACGGTGGTCATATTTGGTAAATAACAGGTGGTTGAGACAGTTGGCAGGTATTTGCTACTTCAACAGCACCATCTTCCTGGTCTGCACAAAATCGGCTGTTCTAATCTGATAAAGATATATTCCTGCGCTTACAGGCTTGCCATGCATGTCTGTAGCATTCCACTTGACTGACCTGTAACCTGCTTCCTGAGTTGTGTTTACCAGTTGGGTTATTTCTCTTCCCATTAAGTCGTATATGGTAAGTGTAACCTTTGCCTGTTCTGGAAGGTCGTATCTGAGGCTTGTGATTGGATTGAAGGGGTTAGGATAGGCCGGATGTAAAGCATACTGGATTGGCAGCAGTTCTTCATCCACACTTACCGTAGTAGAGTTTATCAGTACCTGAAAACGGTTTTGTCCCTGGCGTGGGTATAAAGCCTGGTTCGTATCTCCTGTAGCAGAGAAGCCACCCTTTTCCTGTAAATCAAATGAATAACTATCCTCTGTTTGTAAATCCAATGTATTAAGAGTTAGTTGATCCACGAGGTAAATTGTCTTACCCGCTGGCAGGTTACCTATATCCCAGCTCATAGATACATTACCTGTGCTTGTATAAAAGCTATCACTTGCAGCAGTTAACAGCATCACATCCATATCTGCGGCCATAGAATTTGTCACATCATAAGGAAGATTGCTGATGTTTAAGGCAACTTCACCTACATAAAATATGCTTGTAAGATGATCACTAGCACCAAGGGGTAACAATTTGTAGGCATCAGCATTATCAATGCCTTCTAAGGCATCTATATTAAATGATAGATAAGCAGTAGAGCTATAACTACCACTACTAAACTGGAAAGCGACACTGCCGGATGAATCATTCATCGTTTTATAAAAGGTACCAATGGAACTTGATTTGCAGCTGGATGTAAACTGAAAGGTGGTACCGCTACTACCAGACTGGATCCAGAAACCCTGGTACGGAGCAATTAAACCATTACTGAGACCACCGGTACTGCCATTCCAGGTGTTGTACTGAGAGTTGGCATCATCATAGACATAAACTGTAGAAGTATAATTACTGTTATCACTAAATAATTGATCCGCACCTATAGTAGATACAAAGGGATTGCCTAAAAGATTCCAGGCACTTGCTGTGGTCGAGATAGAAACAGTGGCACTATTCTCCGTACCATTAACAATACCAACATTTACACCCCCGGCAATATCATCATCTCCGTCACCATCAACATCCGTAAAAACATAGATCAAGATGCCTGCACCTGCTGTATAACTGTCTGTAGTCAAATTGCTTAAGGAAGTCCAGGCGCTGGTGCCGGCATTATAGGTCCAGACATTAGCGGTGCCGGATTCTGTATCCCCGTTTGTCATCCCCTGAATCCAAAAGGGTGCTAACAGTTCATCATAAATGGTGCCTGCCACCGGGCTGGATAACATCCGGAAACCGGCATTACCAGAAACAACGGTAACCTTGTTCTCCCACCAGGAAATATCATTAGCATTTAACGCTGCCCCTACAACATCCATATCGCCGTCACCATCCATGTCCGCAGCATATACTGAACGGGTCCCTTGAGGTCCATCAAAATCTCCCGCGATAGTGTGTTCGGTGAAACTTTGACTACCGTTATTCTCAAACCAGGCAATATCATCATCCTCATATGCTGCTCCTACAACATCCATATCGCCGTCACCATCCATATCTACAGCATATACTGAACGGACCCCATCAAAATCTCCCTCTATAGTGCGTTCGGTGAAACTTTGACTACCGTTATTTTCAAACCAGGCAATATCATCATCAACAAGTGCTGCTCCTATAACATCCATATCGCCGTCACCATCCATGTCGGTTGCATATACAGACATTGCTCCATCAAAATCTCCCTCTATAGTGTGTTTGGTGAAACTTTGACTACCATTATTCTCAAACCAGGCAATATCATCAGCAGTATAAGCTGCTCCTACAACATCCATATCGCCGTCACCATCCATGTCTACAGCATATACTGAACGGACCCCATCAAAATCTCCCTCTATAGTGCGTTCGGTGAAACTTTGACTACCATTATTCTCAAACCAGGCAATATCATCATCTACACCTGCTGCTCCTACAACATCCATATCGCCGTCACCATCCATATCTACAGCATCAACGCCATAGGCCCCATCAAAATCTCCCTCTATAGTGCGTTCGGTGAAACTTTGACTGCCATTATTCTCAAACCAGGCAATATCATCATCCATAGCTGCTGCTCCTACAACATCCATATCACCATCACCATCCATATCTACAGCATATACTGAATAGGCCCCATCAAAATCTCCCTCTATAGTGCGTTCGGTGAAACTTTGACTACCATTATTCTCAAACCAAGCAATATCATCATCACTATAAGCTGCTCCTACAACATCCATATCGCCGTCACCATCCATGTCTACAGCATATACAGACATTGCTGCACCAAAACCTCCCTCTATAGTACTTTCAGTGAATGTAGGTAGTGATGGAGTTATTGAGGTGTTCTCCCACCAGGAGATATCATCATCACCATTTGATGCTCCTACAACATCCATATCGCCGTCACCATCTATATCTACAGCATAAACGCTACGAGCATAACTAAAATCTCCCGCGATAGTGTGTTCGGTGAAACTTTGACTACCATTATTCTCAAACCAGGCAATATCATTATCCTGATATTCTGCTCCTACAACATCCATATCGCCGTCACCATCCATGTCGGTTGCATATACAGACATTGCTCCATCAAAATTTCCCTCTATAGTGCGTTCGGTGAAACTTTGACTACCATTATTCTCAAACCAGGCAATATCATCATCGTAAAATGCTGCTCCTACAACATCCATATCGCCATCACCATCCATGTCGGTTGCATATACAGATATCGCTCCATTAAAATTTCCCTCTATAGTGCGTTCGGTAAAACTTTGACTGCCATTATTTTCAAACCAGGCAATATCATCATCCGCTTCTGCTGCTGCTACAACATCCATATCGCCGTCACCATCCATGTCTACAGCATATACTGAATAGGCCCCATCAAAATCTCCCTCTATAGTGCGTTCGGTGAAACTTTGACTGCCATTATTTTCAAACCAGGCAATATCATCATCTATAACTGCTGCTCCTACAACATCCATATCGCCGTCACCATCCATATCTACAGCATATACTGAATAGGCCCCATCAAAATCTCCCTCTATAGTGCGTTCGGTGAAACTTTGACTGCCATTATTCTCAAACCAGGCAATATCATCATCATTATAAGCTGCTCCTACAACATCCATATCGCCGTCACCATCCATGTCTACAGCATATACTGAATAGGCCCCATCAAAATCTCCCTCTATAGTGCGTTCGGTGAAACTTTGACTGCCATTATTCTCAAACCAGGCAATATCATCATCCACCCATGCTGCTCCTACAACATCCATATCGCCGTCACCATCCATGTCTACAGCATATACTGCCCAAGCCCCATCAAAATCTCCTTCAACAAGATGCTCAGTGGTAATAGATGGTTGGGCAACCAGGAGTGAGCCAAAAGTAAGTATTATTAAAATGTGTTTCATTTCTTCAATTTGAATATTTGAGATCCACTACTTTTAAATAGATAGTGTACTAAATTAGTCTACCAATTCTATAATATTATTCTAAATATAAAAAAGGAAAGAATCAAGCTATTTGGTATGTGTGATTTGGATCACAAAGCAACCTGTTTTGTGTGAGAGTGGCATATAACATATAACATGGGGGGTGCCCCAAAGGTTGGGTGGGTGGGGGTGTGTCCACCAAAAGTGTGTCCACTTTTAGGGTTTATTTGGATAACTGTGACTAAAGTTGACCAATTAGTAGTATTGTATTATAAAATACTACAAAGCAAAAGCCCCCGTTATAAAACAGGGGCATTCTGACAGAACTAAATGGTATATTCTATCTGCGGGACCGACGAGACTCGAACTCGCGACCTCCCTCTTGATAGAGCAGAGGTCTCACGATGAGTAAACCACGCTAATAACTGAGTTTTACAAAGGGCGGGAAGGAAGCCGGTTAAAGGAAAATTTGACATCCGCTCTGGCAGTTTCTCCCCCGATTTCCAGCACGGGATAGGCCAGAAAGTTGATTGGCCCGGAAGCGGGTCCAGGTTCGACCACAAGGTCACGGCCGCGACTGAATTCGACGCGGTTGGCAGGATGATGGCCAAAGTAATAAGTCGACAGGGTGGAACATTTGTCGCCCTCGCTGATGTCAGTTGGCCACCACTTCCCATTGGAATAAAACTCTGCCCAGCAATGATATCCATCAATTCCACCCTCATTACGCTCCGATGGAATGGACGCACCAATAGCAAAACGTGCCGGGATACCGACGGCCCGTGATAGGGCAATGAAATAGGAGTGAAAATCTGTGCAGTTTCCGGTGCGTGTGTCACAGGCATAAACCGCATCGCCCTTACCCCAGCCATTGCCGTATTTCATGTAACGCATGCGGTCAATGGTATGGTCATATAGAGCGCGTGCGCGTGCAAGGCTTCCCAGTTTGCCCGCAACAACCTCTTCGGCGATTTTGCTGAATTCCTCATTCATGGGAACCAGCCGGTTCGGCTGCAGGTAATCCTGGGGGTCCCCTGTTTTATCCTCATAAACACCCTTTTCACAGCGTTCCACCCGATAACAAATCTCAATAGTATCGCCACTATTCTCAGGCCCAAGCACCATGTAGAACATTTTATTACCGTATTTCCTGTCTTCCAATATTTGCTGGTCCACCGGTGCTTCAATATATTGCACTTCAATTGTCTGGTATTGATCGGTGACCGGGAAGGGAATCCACATACGCCCCCTGTCGTTGATCTCCGGCAAGGTAGTCCGGTAGAAAAACTCGAACCAGTCCCGTTCTTTAACGACTCCGAGCAGATCCGGCGTTGCGTTATCCGCCGGAAGGCGATGCCAGGTTTTATCCTCTTTCTGCTCCCACACGTACAAGGGCTGTCCGTTGGTCTTGTGGACTGTGGTTTCCGTGACGGTCATCCTACCAGGATCGCCGGATAGAAAGAAATCCACATCGTACACATGTCCATCTGTGCTAGCAAGATCCACGCAGGCAAAGTGCTTCTGCGGGGCGAGATTAGCCAGATATTCCGTGTGAACCCTCACCAGCTTAAGATAGAGTTCCTGATTCTCAAACGGAATCCTGAAATAGCCCTCACCCAGTTTCGTCTGTTCTTCGATATGTTTCTCAATACCCGCCTGGATATCCGCCGTGACAACGTTTGGCCCGTTCTCAGGCGGTCCCTTTACTGCACTACAGCCGATGAGCAGTGCACATATTACTGCCACTGGCGATATTACCTGATACCAGTTCAATGAAATTTTTTCAACCTACACTGCTGCCTGCAATCCAAAGCCTGGTAAGACTGCGTCTGGCATGGATGATTGAATTTTACTTATTATCAGACGGGTGATCATCGGATGCTTCCTTATTGGTTGGATGTTCCGTGGTTGGATGTTCCGTGGTTGGATGTTCCGTGGTTGGATGTTCCGTGGACTTTGTCTCTTTGGCAGATTGTTCAACCGCTGGCTTTTCACTTTTCTTCCCGCAGCCAACCAGGCTCATCGATACCACCACGCCAACCGTCACCGGAATAAGAAACCTTTTTATTATCTTCATTGTTTTCTATTACCTTCCTCTGTTACGTATCATTGCTGTAACAGATTATTTATATTATATTGAATATTTTTCCTAATCCAAATCTACCCATCATCCCACAAACAAAACTCTCTTCAATTTACCCAGAGGAATCAATTTGGAGGGTTACTCACAGTTTGAGGTGTCTTGGTCTCCCACCCAATCTTCAATACAAGATGGATATGGGGGACAGAGTTGGTTGTTGTTAATTTTGAAATAAACACCCCAATCAATATTCAAATCACATATACTTTCTGGTATCTCTCCTGTGAGTTGATTATCGGATAAGTACATAGAAGTCAGATTAGTCAGTTCACAAATCTCTGGGGGGATGGAACCTGTGAGTTGATTGTTGTTTAACAACAAATAAGTCAGATTGGTCAGATTTCCTATCTCGGGTGGTATCACTCCAGTGAGTTCATTATTGAATAAATATAATCTCCACAGGTTGGTCAAATTTCCTATTTCTGAAGGGATAGAACCTGTGAGTTGATTACCAAGTAAATTCAAATAAGTCAGATTGGTCAGATTTCCTATCTCTGATGGAATAGAACCTGTGAGTTGATTATTTTCTAACCACAATTCAGTCAGATTGGTCAGATTACCTATCTCAGGTGGGATTGAACCTGTGAGTTGATTACCAAGTAAATTCAAATAAGTCAGATTGGTTAAATATCCAATCTCAGGTGGTATCTCTCCTGTGAGTCCAGTAACCTCTAAATCCAACCCAGTTGTATTTTCAATTGAATAATATTCTCCCCATAATTCAACAGTTTTATAGACAATTAAGGTAATCGGGTCACTATCTGTGGTATTCCCACTTGTATCATAAGAACGAACAATAATTACATGTGAAGAACCATCGTCATAAGTGATAGTGTTCCATTCAAAAGAGTAAGGTTCAGTATTATCGGTTAATCCTATGGGTACACCATTTACCCACAACTCTACTTTCTCAACTCCTTCGTTGTCAGTAGAAATACAAGTAATAGAAACAATCACTGAAACAGTTGAACCTCCCACTGGGGATGTAATGGTTACTGTTGGTGGTGTTGTATCTGGGGTAGCAGTTTCTTTATCCTCACAGGCAACAAATAGAAACAATGCTATAAATAAAAGTCTTTTCATAATAAGCTCCTTTTCATCTCTTCAATTTACCCCGAGGTATCAATTTGGAATGGGAATCACTCACTCGTTAAAATGATACTACCTGAATTATTTGCACGAATCCAATATCCTTTTCCTGGTTCTATGTTTCCTGTAATGGTATAAACACCGTTGTTAAAACTATAAACAGTACTTGAAATTATTATCCCATCTGGGTCCTGTATATCTAAAATATTTAAAGAAATGCTTCCACCTGTGATGAGATTCCATCCTTCATGCAGGTTAATTGTCAGTTCATTGATTATGGTCCCTGAAATATTAGTACTGCCTTCCTCATTAAATCTCAGCCAGTAGCCTTCTCCATTAATTAGACTTGTTGAAGGATCATAGTTCCCATCAAAAGAGTAAAGTGTCCCTTCAATTGACTCAGGATATAGTGTCTGGTAGTGTGCATACTCTACTTCTAAAGGTAGTCCAACAATATTCCAACCTGCATTATAGTTAATATTTATCTCCTGATGTAATGCCAAATACTCATACCCATAATCCAAAATGGCATTTTCAATGGCAATAACGTCAGTATACCAACTTCCAAAATAGTCACCACCATTCGTTAAAATAATAACACCTACCTTATCTTCTGGACTAAAAAATATCTCTGTCAAAACCCCCCACATCTCACCATTATGACCCCAAAGATCCCTTCCATTTATAATTTTATGATACCAACCAAGCCCCCATCCCTCGCTCATATTCATCCAGCTCCAGCCATCGTCAATATGTTCAGTGAGCATTAATTCAACAGTATCATCATTCAACAATCCTGACCAATTTCCCATATAAGCACTAAGAAAAGAACTGAGTTCATTGATATTGGATCTAAGTTGTGCTGAAGGATAATACGGAATAAAATAATGCCCCATTTCCTCCCAGCCTGGCATCCATTCATAGGGCATGGCAACATTTGATTCATCCATGTCTTCAAAATGCCATGAGGTTTCTGCCATTCCAAGAGGATCAAAGATATTTATTTCACAGTATTCCTCAAATGACTGACCAACTATACTTTCCACAATTAATGCAATCAGTGCAAATCCTATGTTGCTATAATTCCATTGAGCCCCGGGTTGGTAATTGTAATAGCTGTTTGATGAATAAAACTCCCCACCCAGAACCAAGTAATTCGAAAGAAAATATTCTAAGTCCATTTCCGGATTATTTCCAAAAATGGAGTACTCTTCTGAAAATGTTAAATCTTCTTTTACACTGGAGGTATGCGTCAAAAGCATATACAGGGTTATTTCTGTATCAGGATGAAAGGGATTAATCACTGTAAATGGAAGATACTGATTTATAGAATCATGGAGCTCAATTTCTCCATCTTCGTATAGCTGCATTACAGCTGTTGCGGTCACTAATTTAGAAATAGATGCCAATAAAAAGTGCGTGTCCTCTGTAACAGGAATATTTAAAGCCATGTTAGCTGACCCATAGCTATTTGACCACATCACCTGACCATTTACAACTGCACACGCAGACAAACCCGGTATGTATCCAGAGTCCATACGGTTTAAAATAAACTGATCAAGATCAGGATTAGGTTGGGCACCTAACAATCCTATAAACAATATATAAGCGATTCTTATTTTCATAACTCTTCTTAGAAGACTAACTTTCCAATTTATCCTCTTCCCACTTTTTTACAAAGAGGTGAGAAAACAAAAAACCCTATCTATTGAGCGGACTTGATGCTAAGTTAACACTTGGTTCTAATTGGAGGGGGGACAGGTCAAGTTAATGATGAAAATGTTTTGTTGTTTTCCATATTTTTGCCTTTCCTTTAAAAAGTGAATTCTATCCCGTTATTTAGTTGGATATATGATTTTCCCATAACACCATGGGGATCATTATCATAGCGATAATTGAGTTCTATAACAAACGACAGACTTTCATTCACTGAGAAATTAATGCTTCCATCATAAAGCAGGCGATAATCAATTATGTCTGAAAAAGAAAACTGATAATAAACTGTATTGTAAAGTTGTGCATTTTTAGCAATGTTTATATTCCAACTCAAATAATTGGTGGATCGTAAAAGTTTTTTTTCAGGTTCATTAACTATATCATAGATTTCATTTTCCTGCATAAGACCAATACCTAGGAATGTATTCATTCTATCCTTGGAAACCATTTTATAACGCAAGCCACTTCCTGCCAGTTTCCTGTCCTTCATTAAGAGGAAATCATTAAATCCAAATTGAGTAAAAACCTCAAAAAATAATTTAGATGAGATCATTTTTGTCATTCGTAAATGACCAAATCCTTTGTTCACGACTTGATTTTTATTTAAATCCTTCTCCTGTTCATAGCCGTTCTCATAATTAAGGATTAAAAAGACATGCAGGCCAGTGGGATTAAAATAATCTAATCGATAGGCTGCTGCTAACTCTATAACCTCTGCATCTGCTTTTTCAATCCCAAAATCAACATTAACTTTATTGATAAATTCATCAGTTACATTTTCAGACCGCATTGCTTCTGTATTGATCTGAGCAGGGAGCATTTCCATAAGCAAAAAGATAAAGATAATTATTGGATTTTTCATCTCTCCAATTTACCCAGAGGAATCAATTTGGAATATGGCTTTTTAGTGGA
>Ga0187833_10001662_pt1 | contig 24963 bp, 40 predicted proteins | sample ETNtaG_37_FD_167968 | JGI IMG/M metagenome (GOLD analysis project Ga0187833, IMG submission 167968) | Marine microbial and viral communities from oxygen minimum zone, Eastern Pacific Ocean - ETNP2014_SV_400_PacBio MetaG (Illumina Assembly) | ecosystem: Environmental > Aquatic > Marine > Hypoxic...
TCTGCTGTCACAGTTGGTTATAATCAGATTTCTGACACTGTGAACTATATTTTGGAACAAGCTAAGCATCATTGTTTAGCCTGCTGATGGATACTGTAGGCTTTAGCCTACAGAGGAGGTCATTTTATAAAAAACAAAACTGAGGAACATAGATTTCCATTATTTATTGATTTAAATGGAGAAGCAAATGAAGATTACGTTGCTTTTGGTGGATTTTTTATTGCTCCTAGGAACTTAGAAGGAAATGCTACAGAAGCAGCACAAAGATTGACTGAAGCATGTTATGACCATGGTGGGAAGCCTTATTTGTACGGCCATTCTTTTTTGACAGAAGAACAATTAACCACTCATTTTGGTAGAGATACAATTCAAGAATGGGGGCAAATAAAAAGAGAATTGGATCCGAATGGTTTATTGAATATGGGCGTTATTCCAAATTTAGATCAATTAAGTTAAGGAACAATGATAAAAATCATACTGGTGAATTTTAGTGGCTAAGCGTAAATCTACAAGATTACAGAGAACATTAGAGGCTATACTGCCTGGTAAATTTGGAGAGATTTATAGAGAGACCCATGACCTTCTTACTATGGTATTAGACCTTTTTCAAAAAGAGATTCCAGAAGCAACTCTAATTGATTCCTTAAGAAAAGATAGAGACGAACCAATAGGAGTTTATGTTGATATCCCATTCTGCCCAACTACATGTCCTTATTGTCCTTTTATGATAGAGATGGATAGCCCCAAATCAAGGGAGGAATATGTAAATGCACTAATTTGGCATCTTGAAGGATTAGCAGCCAAACTTTCAGATAATAAAGTTGACTGGATACACTTTGGAGGAAGAACCCCTTCCACTCTTACTGCAGACCAGTTTCAAAGAATAATGGATTCCATGCATGGAATGAATGTTAATCATGAAGCAACAGTCACTATGGAGATCAGGCTTGAGCATATTTTAGAAGACCCAGAAAAGTTGGCTAATTACGTCAGCGCAGGAGCAAATAGGTTCAGCGCAGGAGTGCAATCATTAGGCGAGGAAAGAAATAGAATATTTGGGCGTCCATTACATGAAGAAGTTATAATATCTGGCATAAGACTATTAAAGGACTCTGATTTTGAATTTAATATCGATCTTATGTATGGTGCTCCTGGACAAACATTTGGGAGCTTAGAATCCACACTTAAGAAAGTTGTTGAGTTAGAAGTGCCTCAGATAACTGCCTACTTAGCCATGCCATTCAAGGGAACCCATTTTTATGATAAATATGAAAAATTGAGTCTGTCAGAAAAAATGAGATTGATGGTAACGCAAAAAAAGATGACAGATTACTTACTTAATTCCCTCCTTTCTAACGGTTACCACCAATCTCATACATTTGTATTTGCAAAAGAAGGCGTAACACAACAGAGCACAGTGAAAGACACAGCTACGTTTGCTGATGTAAGCATGGTCGCTTCAAATCAACGGGTTTTGGGTGTAGGGCCAAGTTCATATTCCCTTTTGAACGGAACATTAGTTGTAAATCCATATGATAGGGAAGGGTATATTAAGGCAGTTGAGTCTGGTAAGGAAATGGACTATATTGGTATGACACTTAATGGTAAGTTAATTCGTAGTTTTAAAGAAGTTGCTTCCCATATATCCAGGATGAGTCAGCTAATGCCTTCAGAAAAAGAGTTGTCACAATATTCCCTCTTCAAAACATTCGTCTCATATGTGGCATGGACACAACTATACAGGTGGGGAAGGAACTGGACATCCAATTCAGAACATCTGGGATTCCCAACAGGATCTAAAAGCCCAGATAGAGTAGTTAAAAACCCAAAATATGTGGGTAGACCTCTCTAAAAGCTAATATTGAATCAAAAGTCTATAAAAAATGATAAAAAAAATCTTAGTAATTGGCGCAATGGGAATGATTGGAAAACCAGTTGTGCGTGAATTAGTCGCTGCAGGATATGAATTATCAGCTTTTGACATAAATATGAAAAACGCGCAATCTGTTCTACCACCTAATGTAAACTTAATTCATGGAGATTTACAAAATATATCTGATTTAGAAAGAGCAGTAGAAGGCCAGGATGCTATATACCTCAATCTTTCTGTAAAACCTAACGAAAGAGAAACAGACGTTCATTCAGAAACTGATGGAATAGAAAAAATTATCACTGTGGCAAAAGATAGTAACATACAAAGGCTAGGATACTTATCTTCATTACTTCAAAATTACCATGATTCAGCTTGGTGGGTTTTGGATATAAAACGTAAAGCCAAGAAGCTTGTCAGGGAATCAGGAATACCTTATTTCATCTTTTATCCCTCTACTTTCATGGAAACAATTCCTTATCTCCTGACAAAAGGAAACTTTGTATGTCTTGCTGGCAAATCTAAATTTCCTATGTATTGGATTGCAGCCAAAGACTATGGGAAGCAGGTTTCAAGAGCATTTGGAGTGGATACTAAAGAGGATAAGGAGTATGTTATTCAAGGTCCAGAACCTCTTCTTATGGAAGATGCAGCATCTAGATTTGCCGAGGCGTATGACAGAAAGCTGTTTGTTGTTAAATTATCAATGAATCTTATGCGATTGTTTGGACAATTCTCAAGAACACTTGACTATGGTGCGAATATCTCATATTCCATTAACAATTATCCAGAAGCCTTTCAGGCAGGAAACACATGGCAGGAGTTAGGAAAGCCAACAACTACAATAGAACAATTCGCAAGAAGAAATGTAGTCCAAAGATAGATTGTAATTTCTTAGGTAATTTTATATATCATCCAAAGTTAACTACAGGCATGGAACTAACTGAACTTTGGATATACCAAAAAGGAGCTTCTACAGCCTCAAATACAAGATATTTTCCAACATGTCAACGTACTCCCAGTTTACGCGACATGGGCATGGGCTCTCAACCCCTATATTATGAAAACCTTACTATCCAACAAATGGATGATATGATCACAGCGGCTGAAGGATTCAAAGGTCCTAGAGAGGTTATAGCACAGAAATTAGACACAATTTTAAATTCCAATTGAAAAGCTTTCTTCAACTTCCACCAAATTAACCCCATTGTACACCTTAAACCTATACTTCCCATCATCCTATAATAGATTATCACAAACCAACTAACGAAAGATTTAAATACTAGTATCAATTACTTATTAATAATTATTATTAATAAGGAAAATGGACACAAGATTAACCAACCAAAGGATAAAAATTCTTGAGCATCTTAAAAGTGTAAAGACACATCCTACTGCAGAGATGGTCTACGATAAAGTTATAAAAGAACTTCCTGCAATTACACTGGCTACTGTCTACAGAAATCTAAATTTATTGGCAGATAAAGGAGAAATTCTAAGATTAGAGATCAATAATGAATACAGATTTGATGGGGACATAAGCTTTCATCAGCATTGCGTCTGTAAAAAATGCAGTAAAATCATTGACTTATTCCAAAAAGAGATATCAGGATACGCTCTAAATAAAATCAAAACAAATGATTTTGAGCCAAGCTCTGTTAACATAATTTTTCATGGCCTATGTAAGGCATGTAGCTAAACTTGGGGGTAATAAAATGGAAATAAACAAACCAAAAGATAAAGATAATATGACTGAAGCTGAGAAAAAACACACGCCAGTTATAGAAGCATCAAATAATACAGTAACAGTAAAAGTAGGCGAGATAACACATCCAATGGAAGGAGAGCATTATATAACTTACATAGAGTTATTTAAAGAAAACGAATCAATTGCAAAGAAAGAACTAAATCCAGGAGACAAGCCTGAAGCAGTATTCGAAAATGTACCAACTGAAAATCTTAAAGCTCAGTCAAACTGTAATCTGCATGGATTGTGGGAGTCAGTATAGGAGGTTATAACAATGGTAAACATAAATGAAAAAGCACCTGATTTTAAAGAAGACGCATTAATCAACGATGAGATAAAGAAGATCAGCCTAAGTGATTACAAAGGAAAATGGGTAATCTTATTCTTCTACCCTGCAGATTTCACATTTGTCTGCCCAACAGAGCTTGGCGAACTAGCTGACAATTACGAAAAAATAAAAAAACTAGGCGCAGAAATAGTAAGCGTAAGCACAGACACAGCTTTTGTCCATAAAGCATGGCATGACCATTCAGAGACCATAAAAAAGATAAAATTTCCAATGCTTGCTGATCCAACAAGAAGGGTTTGTAGCAATTATGGCACATTAATTGAAGATGAAGGATTATCTTTAAGAGCAACCTTCATAATAGATCCGCAAGGTTCAATAAAAACACTTGAATTTCATGATAACAGCATTGGAAGAAGCATAGACGAGCTAATCAGAAAGATTCAGGCAGCAAAATTCACATCAGAGCACAAAGGCCAGGTATGCCCTATGAACTGGAAGCCTGGAGAAAAGACATTAAAGCCAGGGCTTGATTTAGTGGGAAAAATATAATCTAGTTATATAGTAAAAGAGTAAATAAAGAGGTGTAAATAATGGAAAAAGAGCATAATGACAGTCCTAACTTTATTTCTGGAATTAAGAAAAGAGACGGCACTGTAGTTGAGTTTGTAAAAGAAAAGATAACCAATGCTATTCTTAAGGCAGCTGAATCTGTTGGCGGTAAAGACAGGAAGTTAGCTGAAGTGCTGGCAAACAAAGTACTAACAATACTAGAATATAAGTTTGATAAAGACAATATCCCAACTGTTGAAGATGTTCAGGACATTGTTGAAAAGGTTTTAATAAAAAACAGCCATGCAAAGACTGCAAAAGCATATATCCTATATAGAAGACAAAGAGAAAAACGTAGGATTAGTAAAGGGGTTTTTTTAGAAGTTAAAGATTCAATGGATGAATATCTGAATAAAACAGATTGGAGAGTATATGAAAACAGCAATAGCGAATATTCTTTTTCTGGCCTTATGCAGCACACATCTGGTAAGATAATCGCAAATTATACATTAAATGAGATATATACGGAAGAAATAGCAGCCTCCCATAGAAATGCTGACCTGCATATCCATGACCTAAGCTGCGGGGTTGTAGCTTATTGCTGTGGATGGTCTTTAAAGAACCTTTTAACTAAGGGATTTGGAGGAGCAGCAAGAAAGATCAGGTCAAGACCTCCAAAACATTTAGATGTAGTTGTTATCCAAATGGTCAATTTCCTGGGAAGCTTGCAGATGGAGCATGCTGGTGCTCAGGCGTTTTCCTCAGTAGATACTCTTTTAGCGCCCTTTGTAAAAAAGGATAAGCTAACATACAAGGAAGTAAAACAAAACATGCAAAGGCTTATCTTTTCATTGAATGTACCAAGCAGATGGGGATGTCAGGCGCCCTTCACTAATTTCACCTTTGACTGGGAAATCCCGGAAGACATGGTGAGTGAACCTGCTGTTGTTGGTGGAGTAAAACAGGATTTCACATATGGAGAATGCCAGAAAGAAGCAGATATGGTCAATAAGGCATTTATAGAGATTATGCTTGATGGAGATGCTGACGGAAGGACATTCTTTTATCCAATTCCAACATATAACATAACAAAAGATTTTAACTGGGATTCAGAAAATGCAAAATTACTGTTTGAGATGACTTCAAAATATGGAACCCCTTATTTCCAGAATTTCATAAACAGCCCGTTAAATCCAAGCGACATTAGAAGCATGTGCTGCAGATTGCAGCTGGACTTAAAAGAATTAAGAAATAAGATGGGCGGCCTGTTTGGAGCTGGTGACCAGACTGGTTCAATTGGTGTTGTTACAATCAATCTGCCAAGAATAGGCTATTTATCCAAAACAGAGGATGATTTTCTTAACAGATTGAAAAAATTGATGAATCTGGCAAAACAGTCTCTGGAGATAAAGAGAGAACTTATAGAAAAAAACCTTAAAAATGGGCTTATGCCTTATGCAAAAGTTTATCTTGGAAGCTATAACCAGCATTTCTCTACAATCGGATTAAATGGGATGCACGAAGCCTTGTTGAACTTCAATGGAAAAGGGATTGAAACAAGTGAGGGCAGGAAGTTTACATTAAAGGTATTAAATTTTACAAGGGAAAAATTAAAAGAGTTCCAGGAAGAAACAGGCAGCCTCTACAATCTTGAAGCTACTCCTGCAGAATCTGCAACTTTCAGGTTTGCCAAGAAAGACATTGAGCTATACCCAGATATGATCACAGCAGGAACAAAAGAAGCGCCTTATTACACTAATTCCACCCATCTACCAGTTGACCATACAAGGGATATCATTGAGGCTCTGGAACACCAGGATGATCTGCAGGTTTTGTATACCGGAGGTACAGTTCTCCATGGATTTCTGGGAGAAAGCATATCTGACTGGAAAGTTACAAGAAATCTAATAAAGAAGGTAGCTTACAACTTTAAATTACCTTACTTTACATTGACACCAACATTTAGCATATGTCCAGTACATGGCTATCTGCAGGGTGAGCAAAAATATTGCCCAAAAGAACATACCAGCGAAGAAATAGAAAAACATGGCATTGAGTTAGAAGGTGAAAAAACACAAATAAGGGAGGTAAAACAAAATGACAAAGAAAGTTCCGTGCGAAATTTACAGCAGAATAGTGGGTTACTTCAGACCGTTAAATAACTGGAACCTTGGTAAGAAGGCTGAATTCTGCCAAAGAGAAGAATATGAGGTTAATAAAAACTAAACTTTTTTTTATTTTTTATCTTTATCCTATATACAATCTACACAATCTTTGCAGCAATCTATCTGTTTCTTATTTTCATAATCAATATTAATGGGTAGCACAAGGTCTTTTGCAGCTGATATCACTATATTCATTTCAATCTCTTTTATCTTTGGATTTCCCCTAAGATGATGATTGACTATTCCCTCCAGCCTCTTAAGGTCTGTTGCTGTAAAAAGCAGACAAATGTTATACTTTCCAGAAGTTATCAACGCATTAATAAAAAAAGGGCAGTCCTTGAACTCATTGATTATGGCAGTAGTGTCAGTAGCATGCACATCAACTTTAGCAAGGCTAAGATCAACTATTCTAAAATTTACACCGTTTATATTATGTAAAATTCCTTTCTGCTGAAGCTTTCTTATTCTTGCTCCAACTGAAGGCTGGCTTAACTTAACCTTTTTAGCAATATCTTCCTGAGAAATATTAGGATTTTTCTGAACCAAAGACAAGATAGTATTATCCCTATCATCTAATTCTAATTTTTCATTGAACTGGGTCTTTTTTTTGAATTCTTCCAGTTTTGTAAATGTCTTTATTTTTTCAGTCATTTTACCACCCAATTTAACTTATATTATAAGTGTTAATGAACACTCATTTATAAACTTTTCCTTTAAATTAGATGAATATTTTAATTTTACCTATATTTAATATGTCGGAAATATACCACTGGTCTATTTGACCAGTGGACGAAGTCCACAATTCTACTTTGGAGGGTGGTATATTTCTGAGCATGCTCAAGAACCACTGGTCCATCTAGTTGAGATGACGTTCTCACGTCATGCCACCGGTCTATTGACCGGTGGTTCTTGACATAATAACATTTATATACTAAATGCCCCTTACTTAATGATGAAGACACAAAAGATAATTGATTTTGAAGTAGAGATCATTACTGGTTCTGGTAAACAACATAATACCAATAACAAAAAACCTAGAGACGAAAAGCCTAAAGAAAAACAACCCAAGGATATTTCCAATATAGAAGCTGAATTAATAGAACTAAAAAGAATCAGCGAGCTTGAAAAAAAGATAGTTGAAGAAAAGCAGGAAGAAAAAAAGCATGTTGAAGACCTGGCAGAAGAATCATTTTCTTACAAAGAAAATTCATATAATATATATCTCACCCAGCAAGAAGCAGTACACGAAGCAGAAAAACCAATAAACGAGTCATTCCAAAAAACAGATAAATATGCATCTGAAGTAAGGCCATGGTGGTACATAAAACACAGGACAGTTGCACAAAATCTGAGAAACATTACCCTAACACGTGGTTTAATGGGGGAGTTAGAGTACAGCGGAAACATTGTCGTCAAAAAAGTGAAATAAACATTATAGATTAAAGTAATATCAACATTCATACTTATATTCTAAAGTGATTAAACTTAAATATTTCCCAGATACTATATATTTTATAATTGCTTAAGAAAAATGACAAAACAAACCATTACAAGAAACATGCTGATTGGAGAGATTGTGAAAAAACATCCTTCTTCAGTTGAAGTGATGACAGACCATGGAATGCAGTGCGTAGGTTGTCATGTTGCAACCTGGGAAACTTTAGAGCAGGGCGCATCCGGACATGGAATTGATGTGGATAAGCTTGTAAATGATCTTAACAAAAAAATTGAGGTAAAACAAAAATGAGACAAAAAATAGTCTGCAATAAAGGAAAATGCGTAGAGTCTAATACAGTTGAATCCGAATTTGACAGCTTATTCGATAAAACAAACGTTGTAGACCAAATACAACGAGACCTGCTAAAGGGTATGTTTTAGTTGCTTACGTTACTGCTAAAAAATTTAAATAAATAAATGGCCCTGAGTTTCACGCCCCTTTTCTCAGGGCTATTTATTATTTGTACTACACAATATTAACAGGAGGTGAGTATTATGTGTGGAAGCGGACAATGTTAACGAAACAATGAAAAACTAAACTTTTTATTTTTTCCTTTTTTTTCAAGATCACAAAATTTCATAAAAACAAGTTAGGAGGTAATCACAATGACTGGCGAAGGAGGTTGTTAACGAAAAAAAACTAAACTTTTTATTTTTTTCCTTTTTATAGATAATGTTCAGGTGATAAATATGAAAACTCTGACAAAAGAACAATTAAAGGAGATGATTGATAAAAAAGAAGATTTTGTATTGGTTAATGTTCTGTCTAGCGAATATTTCGAACAGCAGCATATACCAACATCTGTCAATATCTCCATTGGAGATGAAGATTTCGAGAACAAGATAAAAGAAAAGATAAAAGACAAAAACAAGAAGATTGTCGTTTACTGCGCAAGCTTTGAATGCCAGGCATCCCCTAAAGCAGCAGAAAAACTGACCAAGATGGGTTACAAGAATGTTTTTGATTATGAAGGAGGAATTAAAGACTATTGTTCAAGCAATACATGTGCTAGTTCAGCAAAAGCAGAATAAAATGGCAAAAATAAAAACAGAAGGCAAAGAAATAGAAGTCAAAGACGGCGAAAAAATAATTGATGCATGCGAAGAGTTAGGCATTGCAATATCATGCAGGAGTGGAAACTGTGGAATATGCAGAATAGATATAATTAAAGGGTCCGGGAACTTATCAGAATTAACAGAAGAAGAAAAAGAACTAAGTATGGATGAAAACACAAGATTAGCTTGTCAATGTAGTATAAAAAGCGGAGAAGTTAAGGTAAAGTTCTAATGGTCATATTTTTGGAGGAGCAATTTAAATGAAAAAAAGAATGTGCACAAGATGCTGTAAGCCAATAAGCAAGGCAGGCCTAAAAGATCCATATTTGTGCAGAGGATGTGAAACACTGATAGTAAAGAATAGCCAGAATGCAAGCGAAAGATTTGCATGTTTTGATTAATAGGTCAGATTATAAAATCATGGAGGTAAAGAAATGGCACACCTATGTCCAATGAGCGGATGCAAAGAACACAAAGGAATGTGTAAGCATGAAAAGATGATGTTAACCACCTTGTTATTGGTTGTTGCAGCAATAGGGGTATCATTTATTTTATTGTAAAGGAGATGAAATAAGATGTCTAAGCAGGGAAAAAACGAAATATCTATATATGGGAAGGTAAGATTAGTAGTTGTACTAGCAGTAATTATAGGGTCAGTCTACTCTATTTCAATCTAGAGGGGGAAATGATCATGACAGAAGAAAACGCATGCAGGCTATGCGGAGAAAAGCTGGATAAAAAAGAGAATGACACTTTATTCTACTGCATAGAGTGCGTCAAGAAAAACATGGGGGATAATAGGATACTATGATAAAAGACACAATACAAAAAGCTATAAATAAGCAGATAAATGAAGAATTTTATTCATCTTATCTATATCTTTCAATGTCTGCTTATTTTGAATCTATTAATCTAAAGGGATTTGCTCATTGGATGAGAGAGCAGTCAAAAGAGGAAGAAGGGCACGCTATGCGGCTCTTCAACTACCTTACTAAAAGAAATGGCCATGTTCTATTATCTAAAATTGAAACTCCTCCTTCAGGATGGGAATCTCCATTAGATGCTTTTGAAAAAACATACGAGCATGAACAAAAGATTACTAAAATGATAGAAGGCATTGTAAATCTTACAGTGTCAGAAAAAGACAGGGCTACAGAAGTTTTTCTTCAATGGTTTGTAACTGAACAGGTTGAAGAGGAAGCATCAGCTGATGAGATAGTCCAAAAACTAAAGCTTATTAAAGATGCTCCAGGTGAATTGTTTATCCTTAACAAAGAGCTTGGCCTGAGGACAGCAGTGGATAGTTCATCCTTATCAAAGGGCTCTGAATGAGGAAGGAATGAAGAAATACATTATTTTATTAGTTCGCTTGAGGGACATATCACTGATGCATGAAAACATCAGGATGGAACGTCTTTTCACCTCTCCAACCACTCCCTAAACTTCTCCCTTATACTCCTCCTTATCCCAGGCTGCTGGTTTCTATCCGCTATTTTCAGCCTTTCAATATCCATCCCTACAATTCCTTCCAATCTCAAATCCCAATAAGCACGCTCTCTGACTGTAAGGTTGTTCAGAAACTTGCTGTAATCCGTATTGAACAAAGCCGTCTCTTCCGGGTTTCTGTAGTCAGAGAAATAAAGAGCAAAATCAGCAGCAACAATTTCATCCCTGCGGCCTCTTTCTCTTGTGGTGTCGTAAGGGAAGACCGTTACATCCTTCCGATTCCTTACATGGCCACGGTCAATAGAGCTGCCATTTCTGTCCACCATCAAGTAGCCAGTTTTATACATCTTCCTCTGGAGAACCATCCGGTTGATTATCAAGCCTTGGTCGTAGATTTTTCGATTGCCGACCGTGTTCATGACAGAAAGCATCAGCTCCTGTTGCAAGTCTTTATCGCCATGAGCCATTGTCTGGGCGATGGGGTAGTATTTTTCAACAGCCTGCTCAACGCTTAGGTATTTTCTGATTTAAACCACCTGACTCTTTGAAGAGAGCCAAAGGTTTTAATGGATTTGGGGGATAGACAGAGGGATAATCGGGTGGGGAATTTGGGGGTACAATGAGAAGGAGAACTGAGGAGGGAGAGTTAGTCCGTTGTGACAGAAAGGCTTGCCTTGTGGCTATGAATTGACTACCTTGGTTTTAATATTGCTCGCTGTCTCAAACCATTTCGATTTAAGGGAGGGATATCATGGCAGCTGAGAAGAGCGAGAAGAAAGAGTACAAGAACGAAGTCATCGCCAAACGGCAGCAGAAGCAGTGGGAAAAGAAAGGATTTAAGGTCACACGAAGAAAGAACATGCTCTATCTCAAAAAGGCTGAAGTGATTGAGGAGTAGAGGAGCCTGTCCCTCTTTTTTTGACTGTTTTGCCGGCCTCGTGGGTTATCCTGCGGGGTTTTTTTATGGATTGTTTGGTCAACTCTTCTCACAGCTTCCTCCAGGAGCTTCCTCACGGTTTTTCCTACGTAGTCATATGTCTCAAACCTCTTCGATACTTCCATTGAAAAAACCGTCCCATTTGCTAGATGAAGATAAATAATTGATAATAATAAACTTTCTACCTGTCGAGATCTGAATTTACTCCCTTTTCTCCTTGAGACAAGAGAAAATCGCTTGACACAAGCTATCCCTATTTTGTATTATATTTTGTCCATGTACAGTTTTGTATATTATTAATCCCTAATAAACAATAGGTTAGATAGAAAAAATTGAATGCCAGGCAAAACCTTTAAGTTCGGAGATGCGCTGAAGGAAGCGCCAGGAATAAACCGCCGGGACCTTTACTATTGGATTTCTGAAGGCTTTATCAAGCCTATTTCCATTAGAAAAAGAAGATATGCTGACCATTATGGCCCGACACCTGCCTGCTTAACACATGGCGAATATGACAATATAATGGACAACAGGCTTTCGGAAAGGCACAGAAAAAGGCTCAACATTCATTTAAATAAATGTACACCTTGTCAAGAGAATTTGGAAGAATTGAGGGAAATTAAAAAGGAACTCATGCAACATAATATACAACCCTTTGACCACACTATTCCTGGTTTTCTTTACAGAATCTATGATGGTGTGATTGAAATGGGGAGAGAGATGATACAGAAAACTCAAACTATTTACAGAAGGTCCCATCACAAATGAAGTTTTAGAAAAAAGATGCTTTTCTCCAAAAATTACAAAAAGGAGGCTGCCTATGAAGAGTTCATTTTGAAGCGAATAGTTGCTTCGGTTGATGATTTCTAACCCTTTTCTAAGGAGGCCAATGATGGCTAGCAATCTCGTTGAGGATCTTCAAACTTTCAGGGAATCTTCTAGCATGAGTCCGCAGGACATGTGCCGCTACATTGTTCTTCGGGCAAAGTTAGACGACTCCTACATTGAAGAGACTTATCCAGAACCAGAGAAAAAGCCGGGCAGAAGAGGAAGAAAGCCCAACTCAGATAATGCTTCTCAGGAAAAAGAGGAGAAGACTTCGCCTGAGAAGCTCCAGGCTCCCGAAATACCCAAGACTGCGGCTTCTCAGCCTAAGGCATAGTAACATATCACTTTCAGGGGGGATGTTTCGGAGGCATCTCCCTTCACTATCTCATTACTCAATAAAAGCTCGACATATCACAACTACAGAAAGAAGTCTTGAGAAAATTACTAAAGAGAGTATGTCCGCAACCATGTCCGTAAGATGTTCCAAAAGATGCGGACAATGTCCGCAACGTGGGAAGCCCTATATAAATGAATATAGGGAATTGGGAAGGATGTCCGCATGATTTCTGTTCCGCAGAAGGTGTGTGTGCGCTTTCTCCTTATACAGGTCTTCTTATGTAAAATTCAATGAAAATTGTCCCATAATTACCATTATGGGACAATTTTAGACTTCTGGTGTAATTATTTGAAAACAATGGGTTAGGAGTCATGTCGAGGTCTAAGGCTCAAAAGCAAGAAAATGTGATGCGCTTATTCGGGGACTTCCTCGAATTCAAGCTGATTGACCATCGCTGTAGCCCTTTAACCCTCTCTGCGTATAAGCAGGATCTCCATGCTCTGGAGCAGTGGTGTTCCATCCAAGCGCTGGAAAATCCCACCAAAGCGGACATGCGGCGCTTCGTTGCGGACATGAAGAAAAAGGGATTGGCGGACTCTACTGTAAAAAGGCGGTGGTCAGCCTACAACCAGTTCTTCGACTATCTCATTGATGAAGAAAAAGTGGAAGGGTTGACACGCTCTCCAACAAGAGGTTTCAAACATCCCATCATTGATCAGGAAGAAGCATTTCATCTGGAGCCAGTAGAAAGTTAGTTACAAAGCAATTGTTTGAATTTATTAATAAAACAGGCATTTATGCTGTTCACACTCAGATGGGCAAAGGAGTTATTCCTGCTGATTGCAAACTTAGTCTTTTAGCCACAGGAATCCATAGGCATGATTATGTTAACTGTGGCATTGACCAGGCAGATGTAATCATTACTATTGGCTATAATATTGTGGAATACCCTCCTTATGTATGGAATAAAGACCTTAAAAAAACGATAGTAAATATTGATTTTGTTACATCTGAGCCTGACAAATACTACAATCCTGATGTCGAAGTGATTGGAGATATTTCTCATTCAATCAGAAAACTTGGAGAGAAAATAACAAAAAAAAGAGAATTTCCTGTTTTTAAGAAAACAAGAGAATTGATTGACAAAAAGATGAATGAGCCTTTTGAAAGAAAACACCCTCTGCTGCCCAAGGAAGTTGTTAAAACAGTTCGTGATGTAATGGAAAAAGAGGATATAATCTCTCTCGATAATGGAATATATAAGTTATGGTTCTCAAGGCTGTATAAAGCCTATAAGCCAAACACAGTCCTGTTAGACAATGCTTTTGCTACAATGGGAGCAGGGCTTCCAACAGCGATAGCAGCAAAACTGTTAAATCCAGAAAAAAAGGTCTTGGCTGTAGTTGGTGATGGCGGCTTTATGATGAACTCTCAGGAGCTGGAGACTGCATTAAGATATAATATTCCGGTTGTAGTCTTAATATTGAATGACAATGCATTTGGATTTATTAAATGGAAGCAAAAAGACCAGCATTTCACAGACTTTGGACTTGATTACAGTAATCCTGATTTCGCTAAATATGCCCAAAGCTATGGAGCATTAGGCTATAAAGTAAAAAAGAAAGATGATTTAAAGAAAATTTTAAAAGAAGCACTCTCAACAAATAAAGTAGCAGTAATTGAATGCCCAATAGATTATTCAGCTAACTATGAAATCTTTTCAAAAGAACTCCAAAAGATGGTTTGTCCATCCTAAAACATAATACCACCTTTGGATTATATACTATCAAATGGCTTCCCTTATTTTTTATAATGGTTAAGTTTATATTTATTGCCTCTAATTAATATTTTAAAGGCATTAAATGGTGTTATAATGGTAAAATGCGCTTGTGGAGAAAACGAAACATGCCCCCAATGTGGTGGATGTTTTAAATGCAAAACTTGCAAATGTGAGGAGTGAAAAAATGATTGCTAATAAAATAGTTCTGATATTGGGTTTATTAACTTTAATGGCCATTGCCGGATGTACAACAGTCCAAAAAAGTACTACTCCTGCAGATAATCCATTATCCCCTCCTAGGACAGAAGATTCTTCAGGAAATGAATATGAAGTAATTTCAGTTACTGAAGATGATGCAATAAAAACAACATCTAAAGGAGTAAAATACCTCGTTGACCCAGACAAGATTCTTTCTGGTGGTCCTCCAAAAGACGGCATTCCAAGTATTGACAATCCTGAATTTGTTTCTGTAGAAGAAGCAGATGAATGGATCCAGGACAATGAATTGGTTTTAGCAATGATTCACAAAGGCGTAAAAAGAGTTTACCCATTGCAGATCCTGGTCTGGCACGAGATCGTAAATGACAATATTGCAGGAGACCCAATACTCGTAACTTACTGCCTATTATGCGGCTCTGGAATTGCTTATGAAAGGAAAATAAATGGAGAAGAAGTAGAATTCGGAACATCAGGAAAACTTTACAATTCAAACTTAGTGATGTATGACAGAAAAACAGATACCTACTGGAGCCAGATTGACGGCTTGGCTATAGTTGGAGAGCTAACCGGCAAGGAGCTAACAGAACTCTCAATCGATACTGTTGTATGGAGAGACTGGAAAAAAGCACATCCTGATTCAGAAGTATTAAGCCAGGACACAGGATTTAGAAGAGATTATGGAAGAGACCCTTATGGCAGCTATTACGAAGACAGCTTCCTGATATTCCCTGTTGAAAACGAAGACAACAGGATACACGCTAAAACAGTAATATTCGGCATAGAGGTTGATGGCGTATATAAGGCATATAAAGAAGATGATTTAAAAGCTACAGGAGTTATAGAAGACAGTATAGGCGAAACCAAAATAAAGATAGAAAGAGATGATGCAGGCACTATCAAGATAACAGACAAAGACACAGGAAATGAGATAGTCAAGGAAAGGGACTTTTGGTTCGCATGGTATGCATTCCACCCAGACACTAAATTATATGAGGATAAATAGAAAAAATTTAAATAGGATTATAACCATCTTATGATGGGGAAGTTTAATCTGAGAAATAAGTCTAGGTGAGAAAAATGAGCACAACAAAACAAAAATTAATAGAACTATTAAATCTTGATTTAACAAAAGAGTATGCAGCTGCTATTCAATACATTCAGCATGCAGCTGTTATGACAGGAGCACAGTTTGGAGATATAATCAAAGAGCTGAAAATCCATGCAAATGAAGAGCTTGGCCATGCAATAGTATTAGCAGACCAGATAGATTTTTTAGGTGAAGTCCCCACAGTAGATGTCGGTAAGATAAAAACAAATAAGGATAATATAAAGATGCTTGAACAGGACCTTGAAGGAGAAGAAGGGGCTATTGTCAGGTATAAGCTAAGGATTGAACAGGCAGAAGGGCTGAAGGAATTTGCTTTAGCACAGCAATTAAGGACTATTTTAGCAGTTGAACAGGAGCATGCAATGGACTTAAAACAGGCATTGGGAAAATAGGTGGGCATCTATGGACATTAAAGAAGCACTACAGACAGCATTTGAATTTGAGCAAAAAGGGCATAAGATCTACGAAGAAACATCAATCAAGACAAAAAATCCGGTTGTTGCAAAGACCTTTAGGTACTTAGCTGACCAGGAGCTTCTTCATGCAGAGGAAATCAAAGAGTACATGGAAAAACTAGATAAAGGAAAAATTATCAAGACAAGAAGCGACAAGCCTGAAGAGACAAAAAGGTTCTTCCAGATGACAGTTGAGGAGTTCAAGGAAAAAACAGAACTTAGCGATGATGACATGAAAGCGCATGAAACAGCCTTAGGATTAGAGCAGAACTCTTATGACTATTACAAAGAGCAGGCTAAAAATACAGATAAACAGGAACTGAAGAAATTCTTCAGATTCCTAATGGAGCAGGAAAACACTCATTACGAGCTTATCAGAAAAGCATATGACTATATAAAAGACCCTGCTTCATTCTTTTCAGAGGAAGAAAAATGGATTGTTGATGGTGGTTAAATGGATAACGAGAGCATTACTGCATTTAAGACTGCACTTGATTTTGAAAAAAAAGGATATGGTATCTATACTGATGCAGCTAAGAAAGCAAAAAATAAGCTTTTATCAAAGGTATTCCTCTATTTGGCTGACCAGGAAAAAATCCATATTGACAGCATTAAGGATTGCTTAAGAGAGCAAAAAATAAAATTGAGTGGAGATTCATTAGAAGATACTAAGAAGTTCTTTTCTACGACTATTGATGAATTTAAAGATAAGTTGGAGCTTTGCAATACTGACAAGGAGCTTTACGAAACTGCAATTTGTCTTGAAAAAGCTTCATATGATTATTATTGCGAATGGTCCAAAAAAATAAATACTCCGGAATTAAGTGAATTCTTAAAGTTCCTTATGATCCAGGAAAAAATCCATATAGATCTGATCCAAAAAACCTGTGATTGCTTAGGCGCTCCTGGTCAGATTTCAATCAAATTGGAAAAGTGGATGCAGGGGATTTAATATGGATTACCAGGCAAATTCAGATTATAACAGCGAAGTTAAGTACGAATCAAATCAACAAAGATGCAGCTCATGTATGAACTGCGGAAGATGTTTGAAAAATTAAAAGAGGAGATAAATATGAATAAAATAAGCTTAATTATTTTTGTGATTGGATTGAGTTTAATTGTAGGATGTACGCAACAACCAGTAGCACAGCCAGAAACATCATTGAACATGCCTGTTCCTGGAAATGAAAATGTGCAGGAAATTGTTGTTGTAGAAGATCTGCCAGTAGAACCAACCATGGAAGAACCAGAGCCAACTACAGAACCAATCATAGAGTCAGAAATAACACCAGAGCCTGAACAAGAAGAACCAGAAGAAACTGTAAAAGAGTTTACAATGGATGCCTCTAACTTTAAATACAGTGTAAAAAATATTGAGGTAAATCAGGGAGACAGGGTAAAGATTAAAATAACCAATGTAGAGGGAACCCATGATTTTGTCTTAGATGAGCTTAATGTCGACTCTGGTCTGTTGCCACGAAACCAGGAACAGACAATAGAGTTTGTAGCTGATAAAAAAGGAAGCTATGAATATTATTGCTCTGTAGGAAAGCACAGGGAGTTAGGCATGTGGGGGACAATAACAATAAAATAAAATGGCAATAGCTCCTGAACTTGCAGTAAGGGCTGTTTATATCCTTGGCTGGCTAAATATCCTTGGCCTGCTTTTGGTTTTATTTTCATGCAGATGCATCATGAACTTAAAACCAGAAACACTAAGCAAATCAAAAATTTACACCAAATTTTACAAATACCACTGTTATTACTGGTGGTTTTTTATTATTTCAGTAGCTTTACACGCTATATTGGCAATTACCGCATTTGGAAATCCATTTGCACAATGAGGTGAATAAAATGGTTGAACAAAATGGAATTTATAGGTGCGAACTATGTGGAAATGTAGTTTCTGTTCTAGAAGCACATGGCCCCCCTTTGGTTTGCTGCGGAAAAGAGATGAAGATCCTAGAAGAAAAAACATCTGAGCAGGAAGGAAAAGAAAAGCACGTTCCTGTTATCGAAATCAGCGAGAATAAAGTTACAGTCAAGATAGGTTCAGTTCCGCACCCAATGGAAGAAAAACATTATATAGAGCTTATCCAGCTTGTTAAGGCAGATAACATAATCATCGGAAAAAGACTAAAGCCAGGAGATGAGCCAGTTGCTGAATTTTGCCTTTCAGATACAGAAGGATTAAAAGCAAGAGCTTTATGTAATATCCATGGATTATGGGTTAGTAGTTGAGATTAAGGGGTGTAAAATGCCAGACAAAAAGTTTTTCAGATGCAATGTATGCAATGATATACATTACGGCATTGCCGGACCAGAAATGTGCCCTACATGCCAGACAAAAAACGCATACGTTGAGACTGACAAAGAAGAGGCAAAAAAAATACTTGAATTTTAATATGCAACCAGCTGAACTTAGAAGTGCATGGGAAAAGTTTACAAAGAATAATGATTTCAAGTTAAACCCTGATAAAAGGCATGTTGGCATAATTATTGAAGGAGTATTAAAAAATGAGAAGGCCCATGGCCTTAAATTGTGCCCTTGCCGTTTAAGGGATGGAACAAGGCAGAAAGACCTTGAATTAATCTGTCCATGTAATTTTAAGACACACGAAACATGGCTGAATCCAAAAGAAAGTATGCACCAGATGTGCTGGTGCGGATTATTTATTAAGATGTCAGAAATTTGAGGCTATGCAAATTTCTGAGCATGCTCAAGAACCACCAATCAAAGATTAGTGGTTCTTGACAAATAAAGAAGTAAAAAAAGAGGCCAGAACAGTATGAGTTTTAAAAAGACAAAGGATATTAGAAAACTAAAACTTATCGCTAATTCTATAAGACAGGATATTGTTAAGATGCTTGTTGAAGCTGGTTCAGGACATTCTGCCGGGCCTTTGGGAATGGCAGACGTATTCACAGCAATCTATTTTAACGTAATGAACCACAATCCCAATAACCCAACATGGAAAAACAGAGATAGATTCATCCTTTCTAATGGCCATATATGCCCTGTGTGGTATGCTGCTTTAGCAAATTCAGGATATTTTCCTGTAAAAGAGCTTAAAACATTAAGAAAAATAGGCACAAGGCTGCATGGTCATCCCCATATCCATGCTGCTCCTGGAATTGAGAATTCTGCAGGCCCATTAGGCCAGGGAATAAGCATGGCAGCAGGAATCGCATTAGGGGCAAAGATGGATAAAAAGAAATTCAGGGTTTATTGCAGCATGGGAGATGGAGAAATCAACGAAGGCCAGCCTTGGGAAGCCTTTATGTTCGCTGCCAAGAATAAGCTGGACAACCTTATAGCCTTTGTAGACCGTAACTATATCCAGATTGATGGAGATACAGAAGACATCATGCCTCTTGATCCTCTAGCTAAAAAATTCAGCTCATTTAACTGGAATGTGATAGAGATAGATGGAAATGATATGAAACAGGTATTAAAGGCATTTGCCAAAGCAAAGAAAAACAAAGGCAAACCTTCTGTAATAATCGTAAACACCATACCTGGAAAAGGTGTTTCTTTTATTGAAGGCAAGTATGAATGGCATGGCAAGCCCCCTACAAAAGAACAGGGAGATATGGCATTAGCAGAACTTCGCAAAGTGAAAAATGCATTGGGGGCAAAATAGATGGTACAGCTTAACCCTAAAATGCATCTGATAAAAGACATTGCCAATGCCAAAGGCATCCCCAGCAGAGATGGTTATGGTAATGGCCTTGTTAAGCTTGGCAAAAAGAACAAGAATGTTTTAGTTCTATGCTGTGACCTGACAGACTCAACAAGAGCCGGATGGTTCAAAAAGAAATATCCAAAAAGATTCATAGAAGTTGGAGTTGCTGAACAGAACCTTGCAGGAATAGCAGCAGGCTTAAGCACATTGGGAAAAATACCATTCATAAGCTCATATGCAGTATTCAATCCAGGAAGAAACTGGGACCAGATAAGGGTTAGCATCTGTTATTCTAATCTAAATGTCAAGATCCAGGGAGCTCATGCAGGAATCTCAGTAGGGCCTGACGGAGCAACTCACCAGGCTTTGGAAGACATTGCAATAACAAGATGCCTGCCAAACCTGACTGTTGTTGTTCCTGCTGATGCAGTTGAATCAGAAAAAGCAACAATAGCTTCAGCAAAAATAAAAGGCCCTGTCTACATAAGGTTCGGAAGGGAAAAGGTTCCAACAGTAACTACTAAAAGAACTCCGTTTAAGATTGGCAAAGCCAATATCTACAAATATGGAAAAGACGTAGCTGTAATCACAGCAGGCATTATGGTCTATGAGGCATTAGTTGCTGCTGAAAAATTAAAAAAAGAAGGCATAGACATAATGGTGGTCAATAATCACACAATAAAGCCAATTGATAAAGCCACATTAATCAGTGCAGCAAAAAAAACAAAGGCAATAGTAACAGCAGAAGAGCACCAGATTCAGGGAGGATTAGGCTCTGCAGTATCAGAAGTTCTGTCCCAGAATTATCCAGTGCCTATGAAATTTGTTGGAATTATGGATAGGTTTGGGGAATCAGGAAAACCTAATGAATTATTAAAGAAATTCGGCTGCACAAGTGCTGAGATAATAAAAGCCGTAAAGTCTGTTTTAAAGATGAAGAAGAGCAGATAAGAATGAAAAAATTCAAGGTCTTTGTAGCAAGGAAAATCCCGGAAGCAGGAATAACCTTATTAAAAAAAGCAGGGCTTGATGTTGAAATCAATAAAGACGAAAATAAAATACTGTCTAAGAAAGAATTAATAAGGAAAATAAAAGACAAAAACGCCTTGCTAAGCCTGTTGACTGATAAGATTGACAAAGAAGTCTTATCTTCAGCGCCTAACCTGAAGATTATAGCTAACTATGCTGTTGGATTTGATAACATAGACGTTAAGGCTGCTTCAGAAAAAGGCATTACTGTTACAAATACTCCAGGGGTTTTGACAGAGACTGTTGCCGAGCACACATTTGCCTTAATGATGGCCAGCGCAAGAAGAATAGTTGAATCAGACAAGTTCACAAAGCAAGGTAAGTATAAAGCGTGGGGACCGTTATTATTCCTTGGACATGACCTTAAGGATAAAACATTAGGGATCATAGGCCTTGGCAGGATTGGCTCAGCTGTTGCAAAGAGAGCAGTTAAAGGAATGGGCATGAAGCTGATTTACAATAAAAGGCATAGGGATAAGCCTTTTGAAAAGAAATATGGCGCTGAATTTGCAAGCTTAAACACCCTGCTAAAAAAGTCTGACTTTATCTCTATTCATGTTCCGTTAACACCAAAAACAAGGCACCTAATAAGCAGCAAGGAGTTCAAGCTTATGAAAAATAACGCAATTCTGGTAAACACATCAAGAGGCCCTATAGTTGATGAAAAAGCACTGGTCAATGCATTAAAAAACAAAAAAATTGCAGGAGCAGCATTAGATGTTTTTGAATGCGAGCCAGAGATAACCTGTAGTACCAGCTCTATAACCCAATTAAGAGACCTGGATAATGTAATCTTAACTCCGCATATAGCATCTGCTTCAGTTGAAACCAGAAGCAAGATGGCTGAAATGGCAGCATTGTCAATAGTGGATTTTGCCAAAGGCAAACTTCCTAAGAACATAGTTAAATAAAAAAATGGCAAAGATTAAAGCAATAGGTTTTGATTTTGATGACACTTTAATCCTTAGTGAGAAAGAAAAAGCCGATATATTCGAGGAAATATTCTACAGAAAATATAAGATAAAAAAAGGAGTTAAAAAAGCCTATATCGCCCTGTTGGGAACAGCAAATCGCAAAGATAAGATAAGAAAGATGATAAATAAATTCCTGAGAAGAGCTGCAACAAAACAGGAAGTCAAAGAGCTAAGCTACTCCTTTAGCAAAGGATATGAATACAAGTTATCTGATTGCCCTTTAGTTCAGTGCACCAACATGCTAACAGAGCTTAAAAAGCAGGTAAAGTTTATGTTCCTTCTCTCCCTTGAAAATAGGGATGTGATTATAAAGATTGTAGAGCATTGTGGCATTGCAAAATATTTCGATGAGGTCTTAGGAGGCCCAAAGTCTAAGCTAACCAATTTTAAACATTTGATTAACAAGCACGGAGTTAAGCCTGAAGAGACAATATATATTGGCGATTCCAAAGGAGACATTATCAAGTCAAAAAAACTTAAATTCAAATCAATAGGAATCCAAAAGAAATTTTCATATAAAAAGCTTTTAAAGAACCTTGGAGCTGATTTCACATTTTCAAGCTTATGTGAGATCCCTTTTAAGCATTTAACTCATGAGCATCTGTATACTAAAAAATGAATATATTATGTTATAAGTAATCTCTAAAAATCAACACCTTCTAACTCTAAGTGATAATCAAAATACCTAATTTCCTTATATTTAATAGCAGGTAACTTTATATCTGTTTAGTTCATCATGTATATCAGAAGTAAAACAATAATCTTTATATATTGAACTTCACTGATTACGTTATAAGGGGGTAAATAAAGATGGTAAAACTATGGTTATGTGAAGTTTGTGGTGACCCTTATATCGGAAACACTCCAGCAGATAATTGTCCATTTTGCGGAGCACATCAAAAATATATTAAGGAAGCAAAAGAAACAGAAGCTAACTTTGATGTTGAACTGAATGAAAAAGACAAGGCAAATGCAGAAAAGGCATTGAAGCTGGAAGTTAGTAACTCAAGATTTTATTTTTGTGCAGCAAAGAAAACAGATGAAGAGGAAGGAAAGCTTTTGTTCAAGGCTTTAGGAAAAATTGAATCAGAGCACGCTTCTGTCTGGAGAAAGATACTAAAGCTTAACAGTATGCCTCAATCAAATGATGACTGTCATACGAGCAATAAGGAAAACCTGGAAGAATCCCATGCAAGGGAAACAAAAGCAATAGGTTTTTATAAGCAGGCTGCTGCGGAATCAGAGAATGAAAGGGTTAAGCAGATCTTTGAGGCATTTGTTGAAGTGGAAACAGATCATTTGCAATTATCTGAAGAAAGGTTAAATTAAATTTAGAACAATTTGGAGGTAAAATAAAATGGCAAAAGTAACTGTATACTCAACACCCACCTGTCCTTGGTGTGTTAAAGTAAAAGAGTTCTTAAAAGAGAACAAGGTAGAGTTTGAGGACAAGAACGTAGCAGAGGACGACACTGCAAGAAACGAGATGGTTGAAAAATCAGGCCAGATGGGAGTTCCAGTAATAGTTGTAGAAGGCAGCGATGCTATAGTTGGCTTTGATCAGGAAGCTCTTAAAAAAGCTTTAAATATAACTGGCTAATTCTCTTAAAAAATGGTTAACTTAGATGAATTCGGACCAGAGAAGATACTAGAAGTCTATAATCCTAAGGTAGGTATGAAGGGCATTGTGGTTATAGACAACACTGCTTTTGGACCAGGCAAAGGCGGAATAAGGATGACTCCTTCTGTCAGTGTTAATGAAGTATTCAGGTTAGCCAGGGCAATGACATGGAAAAACGCCTTGGCAGAGCTTCCATTTGGAGGGGCAAAATCAGGGATAATTGCTGACCCAAAACAGATTAGTCCTCAAAAGAAAAAAGCCATTGTTGAAGCTTTTTCAAAAGCACTAAAAGTTGTTTCTCCTGAGATGTATGTTGCTGCTCCTGACATGAATATGGCTGAAAAAGAGATGGAATGGTTTGCTAAGGCTAATGGAAGTCCAAAATCAACCACTGGCAAACCAGCATCCATGGGGGGACTTCCTCACGAGTTAGGCTCTACTGGTTTTGGTGTTTATCACGCCGCATTGGTTGCAGCAGAATTCAAAGGCATTGATATCTCAAACGCAACATTCGCTGTTGAAGGATTTGGAAATGTTGGCTGGTTTGTATCTAAGTTTTTAACTGAAAAAGGTGCCAAACTGGTCTCAGTTTCAGACTCACAAGGAGTTTTACATAATGAAGGCGGTATAGATTTTAAAAAACTGATTAAAACCAAAAAAGAAAAGGGCTCAGTTGTTCATCATAAGCCAGGCCATAAAGAAGTCAACACATCTATAATTGAAAATGAAGCAGATATTTTGATAACAGCTGCTGTTCCTGACCTGATTGACATAAGCGCAGCCCCAAAGATAAAGGCAAAAATAATTGTTGAAGGCTCTAACATCCCCATGAGCTTGGGCGTTGAGCAGCTGTTGCATAAAAGAGGCATTTTAGTCATTCCGGATATAATTGCCAATGCAGGAGGAGTAATAAGCTCTTACATTGAATACAAGAAAGGTTCTGAAAAGGAAATGTTTAAATTAGTTGAAGAGAAAGTAGTAAAAAATACAAGATTAATCCTTGAAAATGCCCATAAAAAGAAGGATTGCCTTCCAAGAATCTGTGCTATGGACCTTGCCAAGGAAAGGGTAAGAAAGCAATGCGAGATATGCAAATGAAATACGACACAATCATTATTGGAGGAGGAGTTTCTGGCTTTGGCGCAGCTATCTACGCTGGAAGATTCCAGATGAAAACAGCAATAGTTGCAGAAAAAAAAGGAGGAACTATTATCCTGACAAATGATATAGCTAACTATCCTGGCTTTAAGCAGATAACCGGAATGGATCTGGCAGGAAAACTGGAAGACCATGTCAAAGAATATGGTGTTGAGATCATCGAGAAAAAAGTTACCAAAATAGAGAAATGCCCTGAAGGATGTTTCAGGGTATTC
>Ga0187833_10001666_pt1 | contig 24937 bp, 25 predicted proteins | sample ETNtaG_37_FD_167968 | JGI IMG/M metagenome (GOLD analysis project Ga0187833, IMG submission 167968) | Marine microbial and viral communities from oxygen minimum zone, Eastern Pacific Ocean - ETNP2014_SV_400_PacBio MetaG (Illumina Assembly) | ecosystem: Environmental > Aquatic > Marine > Hypoxic...
GGGTGACCTTCAGGAAGGCAACAAATGCACTTGAAGGTATAAAAATCGCATTCAATGCCTGAATGAATCAGGGGCATTTCGGCTATTCCAATATCATACAGATCGCTTGCAATCCATCTTTGAATTTTTAACGACGGCTGCACTTGTAAAGAAATCGTTACATCATCTCGATCAACTAGAAATTCAGAAATAACATCTGGTAAAAACTTATTGGAAAGTGACGGCATGCAGGCTATTCGTAAACTGCCTGATTTTTGTTCGCGGATATCATGGGAAGACTGTGACACTTTTTCAAATGCTGACAGTGCCTTGGTGATAGCATCATATATGTGATGCGCATCAGGGGTTGGTATTAAACGTCCTTTGTGACGCTTAAATAGTAAAAATCCACAATTATGCTCCAGACTTGTAATCAAGTTGCTGACTGCTGGTTGAGAGAGATGAATTCGCTCAGCTGCACTGGACACACTACCAGTGAGCATCACCGCCCGAAATGCAAGCAATTGTTTGTATTTCATAGTTTAGACGCCATATTAATGAGACATATTATTCAAGTTGTATAACAAACAGTTATACACTTGTAAAGTTTTTGTATTATTATTTATGGTTTGAAAAGAATATAAATAGATTGGGGGTGATATCGTGTTTAAGGATAATCCTAACACTATAAAAATTCCTAAAGGAGAAATAAGTTATGAAAAAAACAAAAAAGAAAATCGATAAGCTAAAATCCACAATGAGTCGTCGTACAGTTTTAAAAACAGCTGTAGTCGGAGCGGCCGCTGCGGCATTTGGCTTTCCTTCGATTATACGATCTGCTGACGACCTGAAAATTGTTACGCGTGATCCAGGAGGTCCTTTTACTCCAGGTTTTGCAGAAGCATTTTACAAACCTTTTAAGGAAGCAACTGGTATTACTGTAGTTGGCGTTCAAGGTCAGCATGAACCTACAGGTTTGATCCGTGCTATGGTGGAGTCTAAAAATTATACTTGGAATATGTCCCATCTTAGCAAGGCATCACACCAATCTCTAGTCAATATTGGTTACCTTGAGCCAATAGCACCAAATGGAGCGGGTAAATATCTTAGCCAAATTCCAGACGGTTTAAGAGGTGAGTACATCATGGGTACTGACGTGTACGCTTCACTAATTGCTTACCGTACTGATACTATGGGTAAGAATCCTCCAAAGAATTGGAAAGATCTCTGGGATGTTAAAGGCGTGCCAGGGTTACGAGCGCTGCGCAAACATCCATTTGATACTATGGAAGCTGCATTAATGGCAGACGGGGCTGATCCTAAAAATCTCTACCCGTTGGACTTTGACCGTGCGTTTAAAAGTCTTGACCGTATCAAAGATGACGTAAAGATTTGGTGGACGGGTGGTGCTCAAACATCACAATTGCTGAAATCTGGTGAGATTGATTGTCTATTCACGTGGAATGGACGTGCGCAGGTTGCGATTGATGATGGCGCACCAGTTGATTTGGTTTGGGATCAGGCGCTCTACACATTTGAGGGATGGACAATACTCAAAGGTGCTCCAAATGCGGATGTGTGCCGAGAGTTTATAGAGTTCTGTGCACAAGGTGAGCAACAAGCTAAATTTACTCCGCACGTTGCCTATGGTCCTACAAACCCAAGTGCTTTTGAGCATATTCCTGCTTCTCGAGCTAAAGTGTTGCCAACAAATCCAAAATATTTACCGAATATGGTTTCTGTGGATAGTGATTTCTGGGGTAAACACAAAGAAGAGATCGGTGAGCGTTTCAATGCTTGGTTACTTGGTTAATTAATAAATTAAGGGCTGGTTTTTTAACTAGCCCTTATCAACTTTAAACTCATACTAAAATCGATTTACACAATCTTTTTGGTTGATAGGTTTCTTTACTGTATGGCAATATCTTTTTGAGCTACTCTTTGGAAAAATAAATGAAAAAATTTAAACTAAGAACTCTAGATGTCCGCAAAACATACGGCACTGTAGTTGCACTTGAGGCAGCTAGCATAGAAATGAGCGAAGGTGAATTTCTCACCCTACTTGGCCCTTCGGGTTCGGGTAAAACTACTTTACTTATGGCAATCGCCGGAATCAACAATCCTGATAGTGGTGAAATATGGATTGATGACAAATTAGCTACTTATCTTCCACCGTTTAAGCGTGACTTGGGTATGGTTTTTCAAAATTACGCGTTGTTTCCACACATGACTATATTTGATAATATTGCCTTTCCTTTGCGTATGCGCAAGATGGATATGAAACTTATTCGCAAGGAGATAGCACGTGTTTTAGAAATCGTTGAACTTGGTCATGTTGCAAAACGCTATCCTCGAGAACTTTCGGGTGGCCAACAACAACGGATCGCATTGGCACGATGTATTGTTTATAAACCATCAATCATTCTTATGGACGAACCTCTGGGCGCACTCGATAAAAAACTTAGAGGAACACTTCAACGTGAAATTAAACAATTACACGAAAATCTTGGCATCACCGTACTTTATGTTACTCACGATCAAGAAGAGGCAATGGTTATGTCTGACCGCATTTGCGTTATGAATGATGGACGTATAGATCAGATTGGTACACCGAATGAACTGTACTTCCATCCTTCCACCGTATTTTCTGCTGATTTTCTCGGTGAATCTAATTTATTTAATGCTGAGGTGTTAGAGGTGAAAAAAGACAGTGTAGTGATACGTGGCCCAGCAGGAATAATTGTGCAAGGAGAGATAAGAGGATCTGTTAATACTGGTGAACGGGTAAAATTTATGGTTCGACCAGAATTTGTTTATACCGACAAAGATGTTCCGAGCGATAATAGCGCTGAGGGGATTCTTAAAGAAGTGATTGTCACCGGCCAGATTACTAAATATTTCGTTAAACTTTCTGATGGCACTGAAATGATGTCTCTACAACTTACACGCCGGGAAGTAGACAAAATTGAGATTGGTCGTCCAATTATTTTAAGCTGGTCGAAAACTAGCACTGTGGTGCTCACCAACATCACTGAGAGTTGAGATGAGCATTAAATCAAAACAATTACCTGCTTCACCTTATACACCTATAACTAGGCCACGTCGCTGGAGTCGATTTTTACCGATTTCGCCAGCTATATTATTTCTAGGATTCTTTTTCATTTATCCAGTAGCATTGTTGTTAGGGTTAAGTCTTGTGGATAGTAGCGATACTCTGAGTTTGGTGCATTACATTCATCTCTTCAAGAAGACTGTGTATGTGAAGGTATTGTTAATTACATTAAAAATAGCTGGCTGGACTACGGTGTTTGCGATTCTTGCAGGGTATCCTATTGCCTATCTTCTAAGCACAGTAAAGAACAGTACCCGGAACTCACTGGTGATATTGGTGCTAATGCCTTTTTGGACAAGTTTCCTAGTGCGAACATTTGCTTGGATTGTGTTATTAGGACGTCATGGCGCACTCAACGAACTATTATTGGCGTTGGGTATAGTTGATGCTCCAGTGAGCATAATATTCAACTTTACAGGTGTCATGATTGGCATGGTGCATGCATTGATGCCATTATGTGTGTTAACTATGATGTCAGTAATGGAGAATATCGACCGCAACCTAGTAAGTGCTGCATCTACACTTGGTGCACGTGGAGGACAAGCATTTTGGCGTGTCTACTTCCCTCTTTCTGTGCCTGGCGTTGCTGCTGGTGGCATGTTGGTATTCATTACAGCTCTCGGGTTTTTTATCACACCAGCGTTGCTCGGTGGTGCTCGCGAAACAATGATTGTACAAGTGATTATATTCCAAATCCATGAAGTGCTGAACTGGGGTTTTGCAGGTGCCATCGCAATGTTACTGCTGGTTTCAGTATTAGTGATCTTTTTTATCTACGATCAGCTTCTTGGCTTGTCTACTTTATCGGGAGAGTCTACACATGAGCAGAAGAAAAGTACAATCGGAAAAATTGGTCGGTGGTTGGGTAGTAATATAGTAAATGCGTTCGGTTATTTATGTGAGCAAGGAGGCGTATTAATTGATATACTTATACCTCCACGTGCTGACCGAGTGCGTCGCTCAGGAAGCAGAGTTACACTTTGGATAATTGCGATGACTGTTATCGCTTTTCTATGTGTTCCAGCATTTTTTGTCATCCCTGTTTCCTTTACTGAGGAAGGTTTCCTCGGTTGGCCGCCAATAGGCTTCTCACTAAAATGGTATGAACAAGTACTCAATTCTCCCGCATGGGCAACAGCCGTTTATCGCTCCTTTGTGGTGGCTATCTCATCTGCACTTTTGGGGATGTCAATTGGAGTGCCGGCAGCCTTTTTTTTGGCACGTAAACAATTTTTCGGCAAGGTGGCACTATTTGCTTTCCTAGTTTCACCCATTATTATGCCAAATATTATTATTGCGGTTGCATTGTTTTATTTGTACGCCAAACTAGGACTAGTAGGAACAAATATTGGGCTTATTTTGGGACATACAGTATTAGCGATTCCTTATGTTGTTATAACCGTGATGGCGATTCTAAAAAACTATGATCATAGGATCGATCAAGCCGCATGGACATTGGGTGCGAATAAGTGGCAAACACTGACTCGTGTTACTTTACCACTCCTAAGTGCTGGATTGATTGCATCGTTCATGTTTGCTTTTATTATTTCTTTTGACGAATTGACAATAGCATTATTTGTTACTGGTGGAGAAGTAACCACTTTACCAAAACAGATGTGGGACGATGCCTTAATGCGAGTTAGTCCAGCTCTTGCTGCAGTGGCTAGTCTGCTGCTTGCTTTTATGAGTTGTGTTATTCTCGCTACCGAATATTTTCGCCGCCGAGGATTGCATAAATAGATGGTAAATATATGAACAGACAACAACGAGAAGTTACCGTATTGGGTGCTGGCATTATAGGTATGGCCTGTGCTATCAATCTACAACGTTTAGGTTTTTATGTAACAGTTGTTGACCAAAATGAACCTGGCGAAGGATGTTCTTCTGGTAACGCTGGAGTGATAGCGCCTTGTGCTATGGTGCCAGTGAACACACCAGGATTACTGAAAGAGATTCCTGCTATGCTTTTCGATCCATTGGGACCAATTGCTTTTCGTTGGAAATATGTGCCACAGATGCTTCCTTGGATTTTCAATTATTTGAAAAACTGCCAAACATCAAAAGCTGAACAAATTGCCGATGGATTATCAGCACTTACAAGCAATGCTCTAAAAGAACATCGAAACCTTGCAGGCAATGGCGAAGCTTCTAGTTGGGTTCGACCATCACCCTATCTTTATATATATGAATCTGAAGCAGCCCTGGTCAAAGAAGATTACTTTTGGAAGCTTAGAAGGCTCCATGGTATTTCGACTCGCGTATTAAAAGGTAGCGAAGTTCAAGAATTTGAGCCTGCTCTAAATCCTCATTTCAAATGTGCGGTGGTTATGGAAGATGGACACGGTTTTTCAACTAACCCTAATCAACTGGTTAAGGCACTTGCTTTCCAGTTTCAAAGTAATAGCGGAAAAGTTATCCAGGCTGAAGTACAGCAAATAAAAATCATCAATCAAAAACCTAGCTCCTTGATAACCAATGTAGGTAGTTTTCCCTTGCAGCGCTTAGTAATAGCTGCGGGTGCTTTTTCTGCAAAATTTGCAACTCAACTTGGCGAGCGAATACCACTCGAATCTGAACGCGGCTACCATATAATGGTGACAAACCCTGGAATTGCTCCACGTTATCCTATAATGAACAGTTCTGGCAAATTTGTTGCTACACCAATGGATTCCGGACTTCGTTTTGCTGGACTAGTAGAATTTGGAGGTCTTACCGCAAACCCAAACTATAAATTTGCACGTAGGTTAATTACGCATGCGAAATCTATGTTCCCCCACATTAATCTAAATGATTTTACCGAATGGATGGGCCACAGACCTGCATTACCGGATAGTCTTCCAGTAATTGGGCAGTCAACTAAGTTCGAAAATATTTTCTATGCATTAGGTCACCATCATATTGGCTTAACGAGCGGACCTAAGACAGGTCGGGCACTAGCTGAATTGATTGCGGGTCAAACACCTTGCATTGATTTGTCTCCGTATTCTATTCAACGCTTTATTCGAAAATAGTTGTCTTTGATCCTCCTTCCCAAAATAGCGACAGACAAATTTCAAAAGCGCATGTTGTGTGCAACCATTGCAAAAAAGGTCACTCGTTGATGATGAGGTTGCTTAATTCTACTGATCGAGATTCTTTTTTTCTTATTAAGGGTCAAAAAAAATTATGAAGTCTTATAAATTTATCAACATTCCACGTGATTGTCTATAAAGTAAAACAAAAATGAATGTATTATTATATTTAGGAGTTGTTTTATTTTGGGGTTCTTCTTGGTTTGCAATTAAATTTCAACTAGGTTTAATTCCTGAATCAATATCTATTGCTTGGCGTTTTTTTTTAGCTTCTGCAATACTATTTATGTTTTGTATTGCTTTTCAACGAAAGCTTAAACTCTCTTTTTTTGAATTCAAGCATATTGCTATTCAGGGATTCTTACTTTATTGCATTAATTATTTTTTTCAATATCTAGGTATAAATTATGTAACTTCAGGTTTAGTAGCCTTACTTTTTTCTACAGTTACAATTTTTGTAATATTTAATGGTTTTATTTTTTTTAAAAAACCAATCCGTTTAAATGTTTTCATTGGCAGCATTTTTGGAATCATTGGTTTAATTTTTATATTTCAATTAGAATTTACGAGACTCGTTCAACCTAATAATTTAATAAAAGGAATTATATTAATTTTAGTCGGCACCTATTTTTCTTCTCTAGGCATGCTTTACTCGGGGTTAAACCAAGAGCGAAAAATTCCTTTTATCCAAACCAACGCGTATGGAATGTTTTTTGGTGCTTCTCTAATGATGTTACTGGCTATTTTTTCAGGAAAGAATATTTCTATTGATACTAACGTTTCCTATCTTTCTTCTTTACTGTTTCTAGCTTTTTTTGGTTCTGTTTTAGGTTTTGGATTTTATCTAAAATTATTGCACAATATAGGTGCAGATAAAGCATCCTATGTTCATATTATTACCCCTGTAGTAGCACTTAGTTTATCAACTTTATTTGAAGGATATATTTGGGGAATGCAAAATTTTATAGGTGTTGTACTTGTGTTTATTGGAAATATAATAACATTATCAAAAAAAATATTCTGAAAGCAAAAATATTAACAAAGAAAACACATGTAAATTGTGGAAAATTATTCCTTAATATACGCTAATAATTTTTATACAGATGATGGATTAGTCTATATCTTTATTTTCAACAACCAGTTGTTCGCAGGTTTTTTTAAATGCATTACACACCCAAACATCACCAGTTTTTTTATTGTATAAAAATAGTTTGCCTTGTGCCTCAATCATGGCAAAAGGTCCTCCCATTCCCATCATTAGAGGATGCGGAGGAGGCCCCATTCTCATCATTGGGCCACCAAACATTTTATGTGTTGCGCATTGTTTCCACATACCTTTTTTCCCCCACATTTTTTCATGGTATTTTTTTCCATCCTTGTTGTGGCATTTCTTTTTATCGCTGTCATCGGCATAAACTCCTGTAGTAATAAAAAATAACAGGGCAATACAAGGGAATAGATGTTTAAGTATACTCATAAAAATATCCTACCACATGCCGCAAGGAACGTTAATATAAAAAACCATTCATCATTTGACTATTTTTTGGTAAGCAAACTTCATGCTTGACGTCGCTCTTTTTTTTTAAAACTTTTTGTTGAGGAATATAGAAAAATTGAATTAGCGGGGGTGTTCTGTTGCCAGATGTCCGAACTTTGTAGCATTATTCATTATTCTTGCAGTAATTCGTTAATATTTTTATCAAGCTCTAATTCAAAATTTTTATCATTTCCAGGGCTGGCTACACAATGACCAAAAGGAGAATCATAAGGTCGAAGAGAAACATTGGGAATATAATTAGCTTCAATTTCATTATCTTTAGTTCTAAAATATAAATCTTCATTACACGGCATTATAATTGTTCGAGCTTGAATTGAGATCAATGCTTTTTCAAAATTATTATTGTAAATTGGTCCAGAGCTTATATTTGCAGTTTGCCAAGTATCAATTTTAGTTAAAAGATTATTTGCATCCCAATTTTCTACATGATCATTTTCCCAATTTTTAAGCAGATCTTCAACTGATTCAAAACCGAGTTTTTTATAAAGTTCTTCTCTATAAAAACTTTGTGAAAAAGCCCATCCTGCATAGACTCTTCCAAAAGCTTTCAGACCTGCAACTGGTGGAGATTTATAATCACCATTATTCCATTTTTTATCAGCCACAAGTGCAGCTTTAACACCTTCTAAAAAAACATGGTTATGAATTGAAGTTTTTGCTGAAGCACAGAATGGTAGAATTGCCTTGACCATATTGGGATATTGAGCTGCCCACTGATATGCTTGGCAACCAGCCATAGACCATCCTGCAACAAGAGCTATTTTTTTAACATTAAGTTTTTGTGTTAATAATTTATATTGACAATTAATGTTGTCCCAAAGTGTTATTTTGGGAAAGCGCGGTCCATCCTGTGGAGATAAACTGTTACTAGGAGATGATGAAAGTCCATTTCCAAACATATTAATAGAAACAATAAAATATTTATTTGGATTAATGGCTCTATCTGGTCCAATAAAACCTTCATTTCGTTTGTGTGTACCAGTATAAAACGTAGGTAAAATTATAGCATTATCACAACTATTATTTAAAGTTCCGTATGTTTTATAAGCAAGTTTTGCTGATTTTAATAATGTTCCTGAGAGAAGTTTAACATCACCAAGATCAAAATATTCATAATCTTGCATTAATATAATCTTAGATATTCTTTTACTTCCCAATCAGTAACAGCTTGATGATAACGCTCCCATTCATCATTTTTATAAGAAATAAATGATTTTTTCATTACAGATCCCAAAACTTCTTCAGTCAATTTATCTTTTTTAAGAGCTTCTATTGCCTGTAATAAATTTTTTGGCAAACGTCTAATTTTTAATTTTCTAAATTCATCTTCTGTCATTTGATATAAATCACGATCTGTAGGGTTGCCAGGATTGATTTTTTTTTTAACTCCTTCAACAGCAGCCGAAAGCGTCATTGCCATTGCTAAATAAACATTCATGGTCATATCTGCGGCACGATTTTCAATACAATAACGATTTTGAGGTAAACGAAATTGTGCTGATCGATTATTATGACCATAAGTAATATTAGTTGGAGCCCAAGTTACAGTTCCTCCTTCAAATCCACCAACTCTAGGAACTAATCCATTGTAAGAATTAACAGTTGAACAAGTAATTGCTGTTAAAGCTTCAGAATGTTCCATAAGCCCGCCAACGGCATTCTTTGATTCTTTAGACCATCCTTTTCCATCAAAAAAAATATTTTTTCCTGGTTTATTAATTTTTTCCATAGAGAAGTTTATATGTGCGCCCGAACGCCAATCGCCTATAGTTGGTTTAGGCATAAAAGTAATAAACATATTATGTTTTTTTGCTACTTCTTTTAGAAGAATACGAAGAAAAACTAATCTATCAGACATTTCTAACAAATTTGTATAATGAAAATCTAATTCAAACTGTGAGTAAGCACCTTCTGCAACAACATCATGTAAATTCCAACCAAGTTCTTCAAGAATATTTATTAATTCTTTAAGAAAATGCATTGAGTCTAATGAATGTTCTACATCATAACCAAAAGCCTGCCTTCTTGGTCTAATCCCCTTAATCGGGTCATTATCCATGGCTTTGACTGGTTCTCCATTTTCATTGTACTTCATAGCAATAAATTCTGGTTCTACTCCCGCTAAACCTTTGTAACCCGCATCTTGAGCTTTTTGCATTGAACGTTTTAGTGCTTGTCTTGGACAAACATTATATGGTTTACCTTCCCAAAAAAGATCAGCAAAAATTATGGCAGTAGATTTATCCCAGGGGCAAATATAAACACAATCTAAATCAGGCAACATTATTTGATCAGAGTCTGCTGGTGTAAGCTCAGGAACATAAGAAACTGAATGAGCTGCAAATTGAGGACCTTTACCTAAACACAAAAGTTCAAAGTCGCTCATTGGAACGGGCTTAGTTTTTGGAATGCCGTGCAAATCTATCCAGCTCGACATTATATATTTTACATTTGCAGATTTTAATTTTTTATGGATCTCAGGTATTTTTTTTCTATTGCGTTCGATCGCTTCTTTAAAAGATTCGTAATAAATTTTATTTTTTGTCTTATTAGTCATAATTAATTATTTTATTTTACTGCGGCATATCTTCAGGATCAATACCCGGAACAAAAGTTATGCCTGCTTTCTGTTTCCAGTCATGAGGATAGGCAGCATAAAAAATAACGCATTTTTCATCACATTCATATGCTATATGATTGTCTCTAGGAATATAAAGCACATCACCAGGGTTACAAATGTAAGAATTACCATCACAAATTAGTCGAAAAGTACCCTCCATACAATAAATAATCTCATCACAGGTTAAATTCCAAGGCACAGAAACTTTATTTAAAAAATTCAATCCACCGCACATAGTATCGCTAACTTTACTAGTTACAAATGGTTTAATATAACTTTTTCCAGGTTCTAAAGTATGCAGACGATTTTCAATATCTGAAAATTTATAAAGTTGAGGCTTTTTTTTCATTATCTTTTTCCTTTCAGGTTTATATTTTTAATTTTTCATTAAGTTCTACTTTGTAACCATCTGGATCTTCACAAAAAGCAATGACACGTGTTCCATGTTTCATTGGGCCAGGTTTACGAGTAATTTTTATTCCTTGAGCGGAGAGATCATCACAAGCCTTGTAAACATCTGGTGTTTCTATGCATATATGACCCCAACCATTTCCCTTGTCATAGTTTTCTTTTTGATCCCAGTTATGAGTGAGTTCTAAACATGGAGATTCTATTTCTAGACCATAACCAATAAATGCATTTGTAAAACGACCATCTGGATAATCAGTTTTTCTTAAAACTTTCATACCTAATATATGGCAGTAAAAATTAAAAGAAGCTTCCAAATCTCTAACTCTCATCATTGTATGCGCCAATCTATATTCGTTTGGGTTATTTGTTGTAGACATTTTCCCTTTCTTTATTAAAATTTATAGTTCTTCATAGTAGATTTTATTATAAGATTTTGAAATGCTTTTACACCTTTCTCCCAATATGGTGACAAAAGTCCACCTTTTTCAGATGCTGGTGAGGCACGACCTTGTTGTAGTCTTTCACAAATTTCATGATCTTCTTTATGAACCTTCCACCAAATCTTTTTTAGCAAATTTACTTCTTTTTTTGTCATTTTTTTTTCTTCTGTTGAGTAGATAATTCTTTTCTGGATAGTTAAATTTGGTCCCATGGGAATATTTAAATGAACACCAATTTGATTTGGAAAATAATCTCCAATAATAAAGTTAGGAAATAAAGATAAATAACGAGAACTAACAGACAAACTGTTGCTCGTTGTGTTTTCTTCTTCTACATCAATTCCGCTTCCGTAACAAACACCATCAACGATAGTATAATGATTTTTAAGAGGTTGTTGTGTTGTAGTGCGGTGAACAAACTGAACATGATAAGGTTCAATGTAATTTTCTATAAGAAATTTCCAATTTGAAAAAATTTTACCAAAATCAAGTGTTGCAACCGGTTTAATTTTTTCCAAATTAAAATTTTTAAATTTATTAATTAGAGGTTTTGCATAATTTTCAAATGATGTTGAATTTCCATTTAAATTAATAAAAATCCAATCATGCCATATATGAATACGAATAGGTTCAAGACCATGATCTAAGGGATTAAAACCTTTTGGCTTATGTTGGTTGGTTCCTCCAAAATGCGGTGAAGCTTTTAATTTTCCTTTAAGATCATATACCCAAGAATGATAGGGACAGCGAATAATTTTTCCAACGTTCTTCTTTTTATCAACTAATTTAAGACAACGATGACTACAAACATTGTGAAAAGCATTAATCTGATTATTTGAATCCTTAATAAGAAATATTGGTTTATCAGCTATGGAAATTGGTATTACATCGCCTGGTTTTAAAAACTCATGAACAAAACCCACAAATGTCCAACCATTAGCTAAAACTGTATTACATTCGATTTCCCAAAAATCTTGATTGATATAGGCTTTGCTAGGCAATCCATGTAAAGAACTTGATTTTTTATTCATTTAAAATCTACAATAAATATCGCGAAGTCTAATTGTGAATATTAAATTTATCAATTAAATTTATTTGATATAATTAATTAAATCTTGAGGCTATTATTGGGGTAATTGTTAATTTGCATTTTATTAAAATGAACTCATACAAAAATACAAATATAAATAATTTTAGAGGATATAGACAATCACATAATAAAAAGATTAGCTAAAATAGAAAAAAGTGGGTCATTTTGGTAAATAATAATAAAAAAATTAAAATTCACGTAAAAAATAATCACTGGGCCTCAGGATCTTTCCCAACTGATGCTGAAGGTGAAAAAAACTTTACAATAACCAAATCTCATTTTGACAAAGCTCTTGAGAAATTTCCTGAAATTAAAGAAAAAATAGAAATTTTTTTTGATTGGGATGAAAAAAATTTTATTTCATCAATGTTGGATTCTGATATTTTAGTTGCTTGGAATTTTCCAACTTCAAATCTTAATAAAATTGCTCCAAACTTAAAATGGATTCATTGTATTGCAGCTGGAATTGAACATTTGCTACCTTTAGAATGGATGCATGATAATTTAGTATTAACTAATAATAGTGGAGTACATTCAAAAAAAGCAGGCGAATATGGTTTAATGAGTATTTTAATGCTCCAAAATCACATGCCAAAAATTATTACAAATCAAAAAAATAAACAATTTATATCTTTATTTAGTAATCCAATAGCTGGAAAAACAATTGTTGTAGTTGGCACGGGTTCCTTAGGGTCATCTATGATAAAACTTGTTGGTTCACTTGGAGCAAATATTATTGGAGTAAATAGAAAAGGTGGAATGGTTGAAGGATGTTCAAAAGTTGTTACAACAGAAAAAATTGATAGTGTCTTGTCGGAGGCGGATATTTTATACCTTGCTCTTCCAGAAACACCAGAAACTAAAAATTTAATCAATCGTAAGCGACTAAATTTGCTTAAACCTTCTTGTGGTATTGTTAATATTGGTAGGCAATCTGCAATGGATTATGAAGCATTATGTGAGAAACTAAATAATAAAGAATTAGCCGGTGCAATACTAGATGTTTTTACACACGAACCAATTGAAACCAGTTCAAAACTTTGGAATATTCCCAATCTTATAATAACACCCCACGTGTCTTCCGATGACCATGGAAGTTATGTGAAAATGACGCTTGATTTATTTGTAAAAAATTTAAAGCTTTTTATTTCAAATAAAGAACTTGTTAATCAGATTGATAAAGATTTTGGTTATTAATAATTGTTTATACCTAAAGAATATTATTGCTTTATATCACGTTAATCGTTTTTGTATAAATTTTTTATTAGAAAATGTATAATTGAGAAATGAACAATCTTGAATTGTTATTAAGAAAATATACGAATAACTTTCTTCTTTCAGATAACATTATTAATGATAGTAAAATTGAGTATTTAAATTTCTGCAATATTGTAACTGTCACCGATATCAATCTTATAAAAGTTTCATCAATAAAGAAAATAATAATTTTTTTTAAAGAAAAATTAAACAGTGAATTAATTTTATTAGATTCAACGGAACCTAATTATGAGATGATAGAAACTACAACTAAAAAAATTGTAAATGGTAAATTTGATTTAGTTATAGCATTAGGGGGAGGTTCAATACTTGATGTTGTCAAGGCGTCTTCCGTATATGAAAATGCTTATGAAAAAGTTGATAATTTTGCTGGCTCCAAAAAACAATATACAAAAAAAATATTAAAAACTTTAGCCATACCCACAACCGCTGGTACCGGATCAGAGTTTACGCACACTTCTGTTTACAAAACAGAAACAAATATTAAGACCTGGTTATGGGATGAATTAACATATTTTGATTATGTGTTATATTTACCTTCATTAACTTTAGACCTGCCAAAAAATATAACTATAACTTGTGGAGTTGATGCACTGAGTCATTTGCTAGAATCTTTAATGTCTGTAAAATTTGATTCTCAAAACCTTGATTTGTGCAATTCAGGCATAAAATCAATTTGGTTTTCTTTACCAAAAGTGATTGAAGACAAACAAAATATTGAAGAAAGGACCAAGATGCTCTTAGCCTCAGGTATAGCGGGAAAGGCCATAGATTTTACAGGCTGTGGAATATGTCATTGTATAGCCCACACTCTTGGTTCGATGACTAAGGTTCCTCACGGTATCGCTACAGCTTATGGTCTACTTCATACAATTGAGCCTACCCTCAAATATAACCAAGATTTATTGTCACGATATAAAAGTCTTTTTAAAAAGGCAACTTCAGATACATTAGCGCAAGAAATTCAGAAGTGGTTGAATAATTTTAAAATAAATTTTGATATAATTGAAAATAAAATAAATTTTGATGAATTTATGAAAATCTATTATCTTGAAGAAAATAAATGCATGCGTGATAATACTTTTTATCAACCAACTGAATCTGATTTAAAAATTTTGTTAAAAACTTTGTGGAAATAATTCATGAAAATAGAAAAAGTTGAAACTTTTATAGTTGGAAATCCTCCTCCTCACTATGGAGGAAAATATTTTATCCTAATTAAAATTATATCGAATAATATTGTTGGTTGGGGAGAATGTTACGCTCCGCCATTTCATCCAAATATTGTCAAAAAAATGATACAAGATGTATCGGATCGCTTCGTCATAGGAAGTGACCCTTATAAAATTGAAAATCTTTTTCGTAATATTTATTCTGCAGGATATAATCAGCGACCCGATACATCTTTAATGGGAATCTTATCAGGATTAGAAATAGCATGTTGGGATATAATTGGAAAAGATTTAAATAAACCTATTTATGAGTTATTGGGAGGACAAGTTAGAAAGAAGTTAAGATCATACACGTATCTCTATCCTAGAGATAAAGATAATAAAAATGTTTATGAGGACCCTGACTTAGCTGCAGAAAGAGCCTTGGAATATACTGAAGAAGGTTTCACAGCAGTAAAGTTCGATCCTGTTGGCCCTTATACAATATATGACCCAAGGCAATTATCCTTATCTTCATTGTCATTATCTGAACAATTTGTATCTAAGATAAGAAAATCTATTGGAAATAGATGCGATATTTTGTTTGGCACACATGGTCAAATGACTTCATCAAGCGCAGTTCGTTTGGCAAAGAAGATCGAGCCATATGATCCATTGTGGTTCGAAGAGCCTGTGCCACCAGATAATACAGATGCCATGGCCCTTGTTGCATCTAAAACATCTATTCCGATAGCTACGGGAGAAAGACTAAGTACGAAGTATGAATTCATGAAAGTTATTGAAAAAAAAGCGGCCTCTATTATTCAGTTTAATCTAGGAAGAGTTGGAGGGATATTAGAGGCAAAAAAGATTTCCGCAATAGCAGAGGCTAATGGAATTCAAATAGCACCTCATTTATATTGCGGACCGATTGTTGCAGCTGCCAATATTCAAATTGCAACCTGTGTCCCAAATTTTTTAATTTTGGAATGCATAAACAAAATGGAGGGTTTTTATGCTGATATCTTAATAAAACCAATTCAATGGAAAGATGGTTTCATTATTCCCTCAAAAGAACCAGGTTTGGGAATAGAAATAGATGAAAAAATAATAAATAAATATCCCTATGATGAAAATGAATTACACCTACAAGCAAGTAGTAAAATTATTGATTTTTAAAAATATTTTTTTATTTATTTCCTGACCAGTAACTTGAAAAAAAACAATATTTATGCAAGCTTTTTTGATTTTATTAATGGTCTTAATTGACTTACTTGAATCGAAACTTTCATTAACTATTGAAAAAATTGATAGTAGGAATTAAATTTTTTGTCATTTATCTGAGAGGTTTTTCTGTAACAATGAGTTGATCTTGGGCTTTTTCACGTACAAAAATATAAATACCTCCTAATATAATTAAAAACATTCCAATGATTGTTTTTAAATCTGGAATTTCATCAAAAAATATCCATCCATAAAATGAAGCCCATATCATTATTGAATATTCAAATGGAGATATAACAGCAGGTGAAGCAATTCGATAAGATGTAAATATAAGAATAAAAGAAATAGCCGCTATAAATCCTATCGCAATCAAATATGGTAATGTAGTAGTTGGATCGCTAAACCATTTTTGAAAAATAAATTGATAAGCAGGATGATCAATAGTGTTGTACTGGCCGTCGCCAATTAAGAAATAAAATATTAAACTGAAAATTATTGCACCAATATTAAACTGAAGTATTTGTGAATAAACATTGTCTTTAACAGAAGTTATTTTTATGATTATCATTGATAATGCGTAACAGAAAGCGCAAAAAACAGGGGTTAAACTTAAATAATTAAAATTATCAAAGTTAGGATTTAATATAGTATAAACTCCAATAAAACCAACTATAACAGCTAGCCATCTTCTAAGTCCTATCTGTTCTTTTAAAAAAAATTTTGCAAATATTGTCATTAAAAAAGGGCTAACAAAAAACAATGCTGTCGCTGTCACTAAAGGCATTATTGTTAGTGAAACATAAAAAGAACTGAATCCGAAAAAGAAAAGTACTACGCGGCATGTGGTAAGAAAGGGATAATGTGTGGCAATAATAATAGGCTTATTTGTAATTTTCAAAAATAAAACAATAATTAGAAACCCTACCAAAGTTCTTATAAAATAAACTTCATATAAAGATGTACTACTGTAAATAAATTTCATGATAGCATCCTGAATTGAAATGACGAACATAGCAATCAAGATAAGAATAATGCCTTTTGGATTATTATTTCTCATGACAGTTTCGAACCTATATCAAATTTTTTATCTTCTTTATATTTTTTTAATGGTGTAGAATTAAATTTATGAGTTCAGATGAAGATAAAATAATGATGGAGACTCTTTACTGGTGGGGTATACCAACCTTGTTTAGATGCAAAAATGATCCTGATCCAAAAAACTGTGATATTGCTTTAGTAGGGGTACCTCATAGTGCAGGAAACGGAACAACAGAAAGAGACCAGCATTTAGGACCAAGAGCTGTAAGAAATATTTCAGCCATGTTAAGAAGATCCCATCTTGAGTTTGGAATTGATCCCTGGAAACAAAACAAAATTCATGATTTAGGCGATGTTCCTTTTCCAGAAGCAAATGATAATGAAAAATGTATAGAAAGAATTTCAAGTTTTTACGATCATATTGAAAAAAATGAAAAACCAGTGGTATCTATTGGAGGTGACCATTCAATTACTGGAGGAATTTTACAAAGTTTAGCAAAAAAAGATTCAAAATTAACAAAAGGTAAAAAAGTCAGCATAGTTCACCTTGATGCTCACACAGATTGTTATGAAAAGTTAGACCATTTTTTAGGTGCAAAAAAATCAGCAGCACACTGGGCATCTTATCTTGTAAAACAGGGAAATGTTGATCCGTCAACAAGCACACAAATAGGAATAAGAGGAAATCCTAGAACTTTGGATTGGTTGCAAGCAAGTTATGATATTGGCTACCAAGTTATAACTATGGATGAATATAAAGAATTTGGCCATGAAAAATGTGCTAAAATGATTTTAGATAGACTAGGAGATAATCCAATTTATGTTACTTTTGATCTTGATTGTTTAGATACTACAGTTGCACCAGGAACAGCAAATCTTGAGCCAGCTTTTAGAGGTTTTAACATGGATGAAGCAAGAAAGCTTATACAAAGTTTTAAAGGTAGAAATGTAATTGGCGGAGATGTTGCTTGTTTGATGCCAACAAAAGATAATCCTAATAATATCACTTCAATGGTTGCAGCATCTATAATGTTTGAAATAATTTGTTTAATTAGTCTTAATTTAAATAAATAAAAAAAATGAAAAAATTTTTAGTTTAAAATAAGATCAGAAGCTTTTTCTGCAATCATAAGAGTAGGAGCATTCAAATTTGCAGCAGGTATTTCTGGTATTACAGAAGCATCCACAACCCTTAAATTTTGCATTCCTTTAACTTTTAAATTTTCATCTAACACTGCCATCTCATCGGTTCCCATTTTACAAGTTCCACAAGGATGATAAGCTGTATCAGCCTTAGATCTAATATATTCATTCAATTCATCATCTGTTTGTGCGTCTGATCCAGGACCAACTTCTTTACCAGCATGTTTTGCTAAAGAAGGTTGTGATAGGATTTTTCTTGCAACGTGGATACATTCTCTAGTTTGTTTTAAATCATCTTCATGTTCTAAATAATTAAATAGAATTTTTGGATAATCATAAGGATTTGATGAACTTAATGTAATTTGTCCTCTACTTTTTGGATGATTTGGGCTTGCGTGCAATTGGTATCCATGACTATCTGGATTAACCAAACCATGATCAATCACAAATGATGGAAAGAAATGAAACTGTATATTCACTTCCTTTTGTTCAGAAGAAGATTTTGCAAAACCACCAGCTTCCAAATATGATTGTGAACAAGGACCAGATTTAGATAAAAACCATTGAATTCCCGCTAATACTTTTGGAATTAATTTGGTATATGTATAAAGAGTATCTGGAGTTTTACATTCTTGCTGAACATAAGTTTCCAAATGATCTTGAAGGTTTTTTCCTACGCCTTTTAGATCATGAATAATTTTAATTCCCTTTTCTTTTAAATGGTTAGCATTACCTATTCCTGACAACATTAATAGATGAGGTGAATTAATTGAACCACCACTTAAAATTAGTTCTTTTTCAGCAAATACTCTTTCAATTTTATTTTTGATTTTGACTTCTATTCCAATTGCTTTTTTTCCTTCAAAAATAATTTTTTCTACAAATGAATTTGAAAATATTTGTAAATTTTTTCTTTTTTTAACCGGGTTTAAGTAATATTTTGCAACACCCGCTCTTTCACCATTATGAATAGTCGTATCAAACATTCCAAAACCTTCTTGAAATTCACCATTCATGTCAGGGTTGATTTTATGACCAGCTTCCGACGTGGCATTCAAAAAAGCTTTAAATAATGGGTTGCTATTTTTAGAAAGATTAACTGGATGTGGTCCTAAGGAACCTCTATATTGATTTTCTTTTTCAGACCAAGTTTCAATTTTTTTAAAGTATGGAAGAACTTTATCGTAAGACCATGACTTTAATCCAATATTTGCCCATTTATCATAATCATTTTTGTTTCCTCTAACAAATACCATTCCATTATGAGAAGAGCATCCACCAATCATTTTTCCTCTTGGGCAAAATATTCTTCTATTGTTTAGATGTGGTTCAGGTTCAGAGTAATATTTCCAATTATATTTTGGATCATGCATCGTATATAACAGTGCTAGAGGCATATTTACTTTCCAAATATTACTTGGTCTTCCAGCCTCAAATATAGCAACTTTATTTTTATCACTTTCTGAAAGTCTATTAGCTAAAACACATCCAGCTGATCCTGCTCCAATGATTAAATAATCAAACTTCATAATAATTTTGATGACAATAGATTTTTATACTCTTCAATTAATTTGATTTTTAATCCAGCTTTTTTTCCTCCATCATCAAACTTTCTTAACTTGATTGAACTATCAAAATAGTTATTTTTTTGAAATTCTATAGATTCAGCATCACTCATTACTCCACCTTGTAAATCTAAACTTATTTTTGACGCCTCAGATAAAATACTGAAGTATTTTTTATCTCTAGCCAAATATCTTTTAGCTTTTACATGATATCTTATTGGTTCCACCACATCTTTTACAAAAAAATCTTTTAAATAGTTGTATGCAATTTCTTCATGTTCTCCATCTTTTTTTTGACTAACTAGTGTATCAGGATCGTCTAGAATAAAATGACCATAATCATGGAGTAAGCATGCACAAATTAAATTATCAGAACAACTGTTTTTTTCTGCCAGCATTGCACTTTGTATCATGTGTTCTGAAATAGTAACTTTTTCACCAATATATAAAGAATTATTAGTAGAGAATTTCATTAAAATCTCTTCAATTATATTCATAAGTTAAAAATATTAATTTTTGAGCTTATTTGAGAAATGTAAATTATCAGATTTAAAATGTTTTTTATTTTTACTAATAAATTCATCCATAATGGTTTTCTTTTCATCCTCAAATTCTGCAACTTTTCTAACATTTAAATCAATATATAAAGACAAAGCCTCAGTAGTGGCAGATAATGTATTATTACTTTTTTCATACATTTCTAATTTATAATGTAATCTTTTATTATCATGATCAAAGTGACAGAGTCGAACTTCAACTTCATCGCCTTCTTTGACTTCTTGATTGTATGATGTGTGTGTTTCAACCACCATAGTACTTTTTTTTGTTGTCTTAGCAGAATGATTTCCCATCATAAATTTTGATAAAATTACTTCTGCACCCATATCAAATACCAAAATATAATAGGACAAATTCATATGATTATTATAATCAGTCCATTCTTTAATTATTTTTTTAGTTGTAAGAAGAACAGACATTATTAATTTACTCTTTATAGTCTGGATCTTCAGAATCCAGTATAGATCTTATTGCTTTTAAATGAAGTTCACCAAGTCCAGTAGGATAATTTTCCCAATCTTGAGCTGTTTTTTCTGCAACTTCAGGACTTACTATTTTTAGCTCTTTGTTGGTTGATAAGGCAGTAATGTAAGTCTCAAACGCTCTTTCAAAATAATATAAAGTATCGAAGGCTTGAGCTACAGTTTGTCCGGCAGTTAATATGCCGTGATTTGCTAATAACATAAGCTGATGATTACCAATACAAGCTGCCATTTTATTTGATTCTTCTTCAAAACCTAAACCACCGAAATCATCATACACGGCCACACGATTATAAAATCGCATAGTATTTTGATCAATAGGTGGAAGCGTTGGGTTTTTTAAAACTGATAATGCTGTAGCGTATTTTGAGTGAACATGAAGTATGCATCTAGCATGAGGTACTTTTTTATAAATCGTGCTATGAATATTTATCGCTGTTGGATCTACTAAATTTGGATTTTTTTTAATTTCTTCAATTTTATTTTGTTCAACTAATACTAAGTCACTTGCTTTAATTGTGCTAAAATGCATTCCTGAGCCATTTACATAAAAATCTTCATTTGAGTCTGGCACACATACGCTAAAATGATTAGCTATACCTTCGTGCATGTTAAGTCTTGCTGTCCATCTAAAAACAGCAGCAAGATCATTTAAAACTTCTAATTTTTTCATGTAATATTATGATTGTATATTTTCTTTATAAAAAATGAACAAAAAATTGATTTGAACATAAAATATTATGTTGATTCTTTATTTAACAAAGGAACAAATCTAACATCAAATAATGTATTAGTTTTATATTTGTTCTTATTGATCTTTTCTAAGAGTATTAGCTTTTGTGTTTCTAAATCATATTTTTTTGGAAAAATTATTTTTCCACCGTTTTTTAAACTTTCCAATAATTTATTTGGACATGACTCTGTCGCTGCGCTAATGATTATTGCATCAAACAAAATATGCTTGTTCCAACCCTTTATGCCATTTCCAAGCATATGATTAATGTTTGTAAGTTTTAGTTTATGATGATTTATTTTCGCCTGATTGTATAATTTGCTAAATATTTCAATTGTATAAACTTCTTTGCATAATTTGGCTAGTAATGCTGTTTGATATCCGGTTCCTGTACCAATTTCTAAAACTTTGTCTGTTTTTTTTAATTTTAGACAATCAATCATATAAGCAACTACATAAGGTTGACTAATAGTTTGTTCGCAGTCTATTGGCAGTGGAATATTTTCATATGAAAGATTAACATGTTTTTCACTCACAAACAGATCTCTTGGAATTTTATTAAAAGTTTCTAAAATATTTTTGTCTAAGATTCCTCTTTTATTTAACTCATCAACAAGCTCATAATTTTTTCTATCAAAAATAATTTTTTGATTTTTTATTATTTTTTTTTTTAATTCATTTATTAAATTCATCTTAATTAACTAGCATTTTGTTAATTTCCTATTATAGGTGTTTTTTTATTATAATGAATTATTTTAAGAACTCTATTATTGCGATTAATTACCTTGGTGGACTGTGTGGGGCTCGAACCCACGACCTAATGATTAAGAGTCATCCGCTCTACCAAACTGAGCTAACAGTCCATGAGTAAATGTAGGTTAAAGATGTTTATTTATCAAGTTAATCAACATGAATTAAACTTTTGTCCTGCTCGCAGCAAAAGCTGCTCGCAGCTACTTGTAGTTGATTGTAGAGCATTTGTGACAGATCTATCTGCATTTGCATCTGCATGGGAATCCTGGAGATTACAGGATTTCAAATCTGCTTCTAACTTTATTAAAACAAAACAATGGAGTGGAAGAATAATTATTTACATTGATTCAAATCAATGAAAAATTCCCATAATTGATGAAAAAGATAAATAGCAGATATAATCAATCACAATGAAATTTAAATTTGTATTTTTATTTAATTTAATTTTTATTTCAAATTTTTTCCTTAATGTTCAAGCTTTTGAAAATAAAAAAAATGAGATTGGTTTTTATTTTGGTTCAAAAATTTACGAAGAAAGAGACACTAAAGAACAATTCGTTATGTCCCAAGATGGTTACATGATTGGCCTTATATCTGCTAGTGCAGATTATAATCAAGGATCATATTTTGGCTGGATAACAAAATTAGCTGCTGGTGAAGTAGATTATACATCAAATAGAACTGGTACAATGACAGGAATACCTGATTACCAATTTGAAACTACCGGCTATCTAGGTATTCCTTTTGAAGGATCAAATTATAGGATAACCTCTTTTGGGGGATTGGGTTTTAGGTATTTGCTTAATGCAAGTGGTCTTCGACTTTCAAGCACTGGACATGCAGGTTACGATAGAGAGTCGAGATACTTGTATGTTCCGTTAGGAATAAATATTGAATCAAGTCCAGTAAATAATTCCTATTGGGAATTTAGAGCCGAGTACCTTCATTTTATATCTGGACAACAAACAAGTTATTTAAGTCAGGTTAGTAGTAATTATTCTGATTTTACAAACGATCAAGACAAAGGCTCAGGTATTAAACTTACATATAAATATCATTTTGATAGTAGCTTTGGTATCGAAGGATATTCAGATTATTGGGATATAGCAGATTCAAAACCTGATGCTTCAGGAAATTTTTATGAGCCAAGAAACTCAACTTCTGAAGCTGGAATAAGAATTTTTTGGAGCTATTAATAAAAAATGAAGCAGGAGATAATAAAAAAATTATTGAATTGTTGGCACCGTTGATAACTGAACATGGTTTTTTAAAACATTTATCCTCTGTTCACTTATCAAGAGGAAACATTAAACAAATATCTATCGCTTCAAAAGGTATTGTTGCAATTTTTATTGCTAAAAATTATAATTAAATGAAAAAATATATTTTTTTATTATTATTTTTTTTATTTCTTAACCCCGCAACTGCTCAGATTTTAAAAATTATCGATGGCGATACTATAAAAATTGACGGTGAAACTATTAGATTTTCAGGGATAGATACTCCAGAAACAAATTATTACAGAAAATATAAGCAAGTATGTTATCTAAACGATAAAAAATTTTACTGTGGAGAATATTCTAAGCAAAAACTTATAGAAAGAGTTGGAAAAAATTCTGTGACTTGTAAAAGAGAAAAGAAAAAAGATCAATATGGTAGAACATTAGCTGAATGTTTTGTAAATGGTGAAAGCTTATCAAGATATATGGTTAAGAATGGTTTTGCATTTGATTTTCCAAAATATTCAAAAAAAAAATTTGCAGAAGACCAAGAATATGCAAAAAAAAATGCTCTTGGATTGTGGATTATGGATTTTCATTATCCTTGGAATTGGAGATACAAAGTAAGAAATTTAAAAAAAACTAAATTTCCTTGGAAAGAATTTAATGTTCAGAAAATTTATTTATTAGATAATGGTAAAATTATTTATATTGAGCAACATAGTAGAGGAGACGCTATTTGGGAAAAGAATGAAAAAACAAATGAATTAAAAAAAATATCAGGACTTTGGGGATTTATAAATTTAGCAAGACAATGTGAACTAGTAAAAGAAAGAGATATCTATTTTGGGACAAATTTAGAATATTATATGGCGGGCGGAACAAATATTGATGATCCTACTATAAGAATTTTTAATCTATATGATCCCAGTCCCTGGAGAGATAGTGATTTAGGTATCGTTCCTGATATGGATTATACAAAACAATGGTGTACTTTTTACGAACCATTATATTCTGATCCATCCAATTCTTAAAATGAACAATATTAAAGTTAAATACAAAAAAGCTCAAACAATTGTCAAATTAGATTTAAAAAATGGAGATCAAGACTTTTGGGGAAACTATCAAAATGAAGGTCATAATCCACCCGAATTTGAAAAATTAATGAAATATATGATGGAGACTTTGATAGGTTAAATATCTAATTAAAAAAAATTTAACCTAACATAATATTAACAAATTCTTTTTCTATAATGCTCAAAGTATGGTAAATGTACTTAAAGTTATATTTATTCTTTCTTTATCAATTCTTTTTATTCAACCTTCTTTAGCTGCTGAAATTGAACAGGCAGGCCTTGAAAAAATGCTTGAAAGTTGTGCTGACAATTCTTTTAAAAATCAATTTGGACAGAAGTACAATGATTATTTAAAGAAATCTTTAATAGTTAAAATATCAAATAGTACTCCATATGAATGGTTTTTTGAAGATTGCGAAATAGAACATAAAGACA
>Ga0187833_10001667_pt1 | contig 24928 bp, 23 predicted proteins | sample ETNtaG_37_FD_167968 | JGI IMG/M metagenome (GOLD analysis project Ga0187833, IMG submission 167968) | Marine microbial and viral communities from oxygen minimum zone, Eastern Pacific Ocean - ETNP2014_SV_400_PacBio MetaG (Illumina Assembly) | ecosystem: Environmental > Aquatic > Marine > Hypoxic...
AGGCCGGAGCTCCTCTCGTTAAGCATCCTGATGTAGGTGTTATTAGCTTTACGGGCTCAACAGAAGTAGGTCGCTTCATTCAGCAAAAAACTGGTGAGCGCTTGGCAAAGGTTTCTCTTGAACTGGGAGGAAAAAATCCTTTGGTCGTTTGTGATGATGCTGATTTAAATAATGCTGCCAATTGGGTTTTACTGTCGGCTTTCAGCAATGCAGGTCAGCGCTGTGCTTCAGGGAGCAGGATAATTGTTTTCGAAAATATTTATGATTCATTTGTAAAAACTCTTATCAAAAAAACAAGAGAATTAAAGGTTGGTAATACAAATGATGATGACTTAGGCCCGTTAATTAATGAAACCCATCTCAACAAAATGTTGTCTTATATAAAAAATGCCAAGAATGAAGACGCAAAAATTTTATTTGGTGGGAAAAGACTAACTAATGAAAAACATAGAAATGGGTTTTACCTTGAACCCACCCTAATTGAAAATGTTGACCCTAAGGCAGAAATATCCCAATGCGAACTTTTTGGCCCTATAGCATGTTTGTACAGAGTAAATAATTACAAAGAAGCGCTGAACCTGGCAAATGAATCATCTTACGGTTTGACAGGTTGTATACATACCAATAATTTTGACAGAGCGAATCATTTCATTCAAAATTTGCAGGCCGGTGTAGTGGTGGTAAATGCTGGTACATTTGGAAGTGAACCACACATGCCTTTTGGCGGTGTTAAACAATCTGGTAATGGAACAAGGGAGCCAGGCACCGAAGCCATTAATATATATTCAAATTTAAAGGATGTATATATAAATATATCCAATATTGTTTCTTAAGAAAAATAATTTAAGGATTTAATCAAGTATGAAAATTACCAAGGTTGAAATGTTTCATGTAGATGCTGGATGGCGTCCTTGGTCGTTCATAAAAATATCATCAAACTCGGGGCTTGTGGGTTGGAGCGAATGTACTGATTCACATGGTTCTCCATTAGGAATGGATGGTGTGGTTAAGGATCTTTCACCTCTATTGGTTGGTCAAGATCCTAGACGTGTTGAAAAGTTGTATTGGGATATGTATTCAAGTACACGTCAAAGCCCGGGTTCCATTATTCAAAAGGCCATAGGAGGCATTGAAAATGCTTTATGGGATATAAAAGCAAAAGCGCTAGGTATTCCTGTTTATGAACTTTTCGGGGGACCTGTTCGCAAAACAATCCCGCTCTATTGGTCACATTGTGGTACTACGCGGGTTCGTGCATGGAATATTGTTAATAAACCTCGAATTAGGTCTGCTGATGATTTAAAGGAATTTGGAAATGAAGTCAGGGAGTCCGGTTATAAATCCCTCAAAACAAACATCGTTATTCTTGATGATAATCCTTATGTATATATGCCAGGATTTTTCAAAAGTCGTGGAGGTCCTGAATTAAATGCAGATCGCAAAATTTGTTCTGCTGTTGACACTTGGATTGGGTCATTGCGGGAAGCAGTAGGTGAAGATATCGAAATTGCACTTGACTTAAACTTTAATTTCAAGACTAGTGGTTACATCAAAGTGGGAAATATGCTTGAGCAATATAATCTCTTGTGGTTAGAAATTGACACCTACAATTCCACAGCACTGCGCCAGATTAAAGATTCTGTTATGACACCCATAACTTCGTGTGAAAATCTATACGGAACTCGCCAATATCTACCATTCTTTGAAAAGCACGCTATGGATACGGTTTCAATAGATGTTATTTGGAATGGTTTTACGTGTTCAAAGAAAATTGCTGATATGGCGGAACTTTATGAAATGAATATCTCTCCTCACAACTACAATGGACTTCTTTCGACTTTTATTAGCATGCAATTTTGTTCACTTGTACCTAATCTACATCTGGCAGAAATCGATGTTGATGATGTACCATGGAGAGAGGAGCTTTTTACTAATTTGCCAATTATAGAAGATGGTTATTTGAGTATACCTACAGAACCTGGTTGGGGTACAGATCTTAATGAAAAAGCTTTAATTAAATATAAGTGGCCAAAGTAGATGCAAGATTTCGTGTTGCTGTATTAGGACCTGGAGCTATTGGTGGGTTTTTGGCTGCCTTGTTTTGGAAAAAGGGGTATGATGTTTCTTGTATTGGGAAAAAAGCTTCAGTTGTGCAAATAGCAAGAGATGGTATTTACCTTAAGAGTAGGTTTTTCGGGGATTTGATAGCTCATCCTAAAGCACACACGAAATTGAATGAACAGGTCGATGTGTTGTTTATAACTGTTAAAGCTCCCTTTTTAGTTAATGCTATAGATCGAATTGATATAAATTGTATAAAAAATTCAGTTATTGTTCCTTTGCTAAATGGAGTAGGGCATTGCGAAATAATTCGCTCACAACTCGGTGCAAGAATTGCTGTTGGTACTATCGGATTAGTTGAAGCAAAAATAAACCGCAAAGGAATCATTTGTCATTTATCAAATAATAAACCCCACATTGACATTGCATCTGCTTCTGATATTTCTGAAGAATTACAAAAAAAGATCATTAATGCTGTAAAATTAGCTGGAATTTCTATCTCTGTCTTAGGTACAGAAAAAGAGGTTATCTGGTCTAAGTTAGTACGTTTAAATGCTATAGCGTCATTAACTGCTGCTTTTCAAAAAACCATTGGAACTATTCGTTCTGATACTGAATTAAGGTTATTGTTAAAGGAAATTGTGGAAGAAGGAGTTCTGGTTGCTGGGTTTGAAGGAGTACAAATTGAGCCTGAAGAGATAGTTAGGCAAATAGATTTACTTCCCAAAACACTTAAGACTTCATTACAGTGGGATATTCAAAGAGGTAAGTCATCTGAACTGGATGCCATTACTGGTGGAGTAATAAAATTAGCAAAAATTTATGGAGTTTCTTTGCCAGCTCACAAACATGTGTATAGGTTAATCAAAGAACGCTTGGCTTCTTTTGGGTAGTAGATTGTACGTCTGTCTACTCCTGAATAAAATTGTAATTATGTATGACACTTAATAACAAAAAAATTATGGGAATTGTTGGCATTCGCTCTGGATCAAAAGGAGTACCAAATAAGAATATTCAACCGCTTTTTGGTAAACCTTTAGTTGGCTGGATTCTAGATGTTGCTAAAAACTCAAAGTATATAAATCGTCTAGTGGTTTCAACTGACTCTCAAGAATATGCAGATGTAGCTACTTCATTCGGTGCGGAAGTGCCTTGTCTACGTCCGCCGGAGTTTGCTACTGATTTTTCACCAGAGTTCGAGTATGTAAAGCATATGATTGAGTGGCTTGAGACTAATGAAGCCTATAAACCTGATATTGTTGTTCGTTTGATGTCAACTGTTCCTTTGCAAACTAGTGAAGATATTGATGCGGTTATTAAGATATTAATCGAAGATGAAAAGGCTGACTCAGCTGTAGTTATTTCAGAGGCAAGGCAACACCCTATGAAAGCATTAAAGATTATTGATGATGGTGAAGGAGGAGAGGGACTAGTAACCTATTTTTCTGATTCAAGTCATGAAGTAACTCCAATTGCAAGGCAAAATTATGAACAGGCATATTATAGAAGTAACGTAATTGCATTTAATAGTAATGTACTGTTCAATACTAATTCTCTTACTGGAGATGTTGTCCGTTTTCACAAAATACCACAAGATAGAGCTATAGATATTGATAACGAGATAGATTTTCAATTAGCTGAACTAATTCTAAGAAACTATGAACAATAAATCTTTCGTGTTGTCATAACTAAAATGCTATGCAGAAATTAAGAATTATTCCTCAATCAGATTTTCTTAGAATTAAAGACACTGATATTTCAACAACGCTAAAATTATCAATTATTGCTGATATGTGCAGATTGAATACATTGGTTGCTGTCAAAAAGGCTGGTTCCGGTCATTTGGGTTCAAGTTTCAGCGCAATGGATATTGTAGTATGGCTCTACTACTGTGAGATGAATACTTTAAATTTGGGATTTGATAGTGAAGACCGAGATATTTACTTCTCTTCCAAAGGTCATGACGTACCCGGTCTATACTCCGTACTCCATTCTTTGGGAATGATAACGGATGAAAAATTGTTTATGTTGAGACGTTTGGGAGGGTTGCATGGTCATCCGGATGTGAGTGATCTTGGGATCGAGGCAAATTCTGGATCTCTAGGAATGGGTATATCCAAAGGGCGAGGGATGGCCTGGGCAAAAGACTTTCTAAACAGGGAAGGACGCGTCTTTGTAATGACAGGTGACGGTGAGCTTCAAGAAGGTCAAGTATACGAAGCGCTACAGGGAGCCGCACATCTGAACAAAGGGTATCCTACTGTTATTGTTGACCATAACAAGGTGCAAACAGATAAGCTACTGGAAGAAATAGTAGACTTGAGAGATTTAGAGAAAAAATTATCAACCTTTGGGTGGTTCATTGTGCGATGTAATGGTCATGATTTTGATGAATTAGAGAGAGCATTTAGTGCATGTAACAATGTAACGAATCAGCCGAGACTAATTATTGCGGATACAATTAAGGGAAAAGGTATCTCTTTTATGGAACACCCTTTAGCTCTGGATAAGGGTAATGGCTTCTATCCTTGGCATGCTGGAGCACCAGACGATGATTCCTTTGCCGCAGGCTTAAATGAGCTCAGGATTAGAATAAATAAGATTCTAAAAGGATTATCTCTTGGTCCGTTGTCCCTTAAAGATACTATACCTTTGAAAAATAATAAGGAAAAATTGAATGCTTCTTTGGTTGGAGAGCAGCTGAGCCAGGCTAGCATTGATAAGCAGAAAGAAGTTTCAGAGGAGTATGTAGCAAATGCCTATGGTGAAGCATTGGTGGAATTAGCCGACAAAAGGAAAGATTTTGTAGTTCTCGATGGAGATTTGTCGGTTGATTGCCGTTTAAGGAATTTTGAAAGAAAATACCCTGACCGTTTTATTGAAGTAGGGATTGCTGAACAGGACATGGTATCAATGGCTGGAGGTCTGGCAAGGCAAGACCTGATTCCCATTGTAAACACATTTGCATCATTTTTATCGGCAAGATCTAATGAACAGATATACAACAATGCATCTGAAAATAGCAAGATAATCTATGTTTGTCATTATGCTGGATTAATACCAGCAGGGCCCGGTAAATCACATCAAAGTATCAGAGATATCTCACTTTTTGGTTCGGTACCAAATATGACAATTATACAACCGTGTAATGCTATTGAAACAAAGTTGGCACTTGAATATTGTATTAACGAGGCTGAAAAAAACTGTATGTTAAGACTTATTATTGGTCCCTCTCCTCAGGAGATCAATCTGCCAGATGATTATTCATTTAAGAAAGGCTTGGGAATGGTATTAAAAGAAGGTGAAGATGCTGTTGTTTTTGCTTATGGTCCTGTGATATTGAATGAAGTTTTAATTGCATCCAATTTATTAGAAAAGAAAGGTGTAGGCTTAAAAGTAATTAATATGCCTTGGCTGAACACAATAAATTCAAATTGGCTTTCTAGAGTAATAGATGGTTTTAAAAGAGTATTTGTAGTTGAAGATCACAGCCCAACAGGGGGATTAGGGAGTTTTCTGCTTGCTAAACTAAATGAGAATCAACAGCTTGGTAAGGGAAATTTCAAAATAATTGGAGTCGAAGGATTTCCGGTTTGCGGAACGCCAGCAGAAGCACTGGCTTACCACCACATGAACGCGTCGGCAATATCCAAAACTATATCATATTTATTATAATTGTTTAATACTACCAAGTTATTATAACTAAAGGGTATGATTAAAAGAATTATTATTAGAGCGGTTATGTAGAAATGGGAAAATAGCGCCCTACTAATATAGATGGACTTGTAGATATAGGAATGAAAACATATATACAATAAAACGGCATATTGGATAGTTAAAAACTTGACTAAACTGTATTCTACTAATTTTCTTTTCTAAGTAATAATAGTATTATAAACATATAGTGGCGAGAATTCTTTTTACACATGGTCCAGTAGAGAAAGGAACACTAGCAACAATAGAATTATTTAAACAATTAGAATTATTTGGTCATTTGCCATTCTTATTCAGAGAAAAACTGAATAAAAAAGACCTTAACCCATGGCTTACTAAATCTGAATATTTTTTGAAAAATAATGATTATCCCGACAATGATTTATACAATGAATTAAAAATAAAGTGGTTGCCATACATTAACGCACACTACAATTATGGTCATGCAGTTGGTTATTGGGGAGAAGATAAAAGTGATGGAATTAATGTTAATAATAAATTTAACGAGATATTTTTTCATTCTTACGGTGTTGTAGATGCAATTGAACCTGATATTGTTCTAATTTGGGGGGGTGGACTAAGATATGGATGTGGGATTTTAGGTGATATTGCAAAAAATAAAGGTATAAAGATATACCATACTGAGAATGGATTGATTCCCTGGGGAATAATGATTGATGAAAAAGGACACCTATGGAACTCTAGTACAACCCCACTGACCGTTAAAGACATTAGTAGTCAGATTAATTCAAATGACTTGGAGAATATAAAAAAAATCTATGAAGTTTTTAAAAGTAGTCCCCCACTAAGGGATAAAGAACAAAGTTCAATCTCAAATGATGAAAAAATTTGGTTCAAAAATAATAATCTCAGAAAAGTGCTATTTATTGGTAGTTCTCAGGATATATACCCAAAGTTCAGTAATGACTTAAAAAACAAGGCTTTACATCTTCCTTATTTTGAAAACTACCAAAATATGATTCAAGAAATACTTGATACAGATGAATTTTGCGTAGTTTACAAACCCCATCCAGGTGTCCAATTACCCGTTAAAATAAATCATCCTTATTTTCTTATTTCACATTCTGATCCTAACGAGTGGATCGACTTATGCGATCTTGTTATTGCAAACGGGACGCATTTGGAACTGAACGTGCTATTAAAAGAAAAGCCATTAATATTACCAGGCTTCGGTTTTTTTATCAACAAGGGTTGTGCTTATGAGCCACGATCTAAAGATGAATTTTTTGATTTATTACTTGGTAAGAATATTCAGTTCAACAAAGAACAAAAAAATAATTTAATCAAATACTTAGCTTGGCTTAATTCTCAATATTATTTTAAAATGCACAATTCTAACGATCCAAATGATTTAATAAATCCCCGTGATGTAGTAAATGACTTCATGTGCCGAGTAGGAATTGGACCAAACTTTAAAACTGTAATTAGCTCCAAAGGTTACATATATTTTCGTGATCAACATTTGTCAGGATCTAATAAAATGATCATGCCCCTACGGACAAAAGAAATAATAAAATTATTATTGGATAAATTTTTTCAAAAATTAAGAAGGTTATTTAAAAAATGAAGTTCAAACTGTCGAAGATTATGTACACTGTCGGCCTTCAAGTAATATGGGAGTGATAAAATAATATGCGTATTACATTTCCTATCTATGACAATGACTCATCTATAAATGATTTTCCACTTGGTGTTGCGTATCTAATCTCGATGCTGCGAAAAAACGGTGTTCCAGATGAAGATATTGATGTGTTTAATATGGACGTTTATCATCACACAGATGAGCAAATGTTTGAATATTTAGATAAAGGTAACTTCGACGTTGTTGCTATTGGAATGATTGCAGGTTACTGGCAATTCATTCAGCTAAAGAGAATGTTTGTTGCTATTGATCGCCTTAAAAGAAGGCCTGTGGTTGTTCTAGGCGGATTTATGGTAACCCCTGAACCTGAATATTTTATGAGAAAATTTAAGGCTGAATACGTAGTGCTTGGTGAAGCAGAACTCAGCTTCCCAATGGTCATTGATTGCATCGCAAACGGGTCTTCTCCCGCAGAAATTCCCGGTTTGGCTTATTGGGAAGGTAAAAAAAATAAATGCGCGCCAAAAACCGATTTCGGATCTGGATACTATTCCATTTCCAGCATGGGACAAATTTCCTATTGAAAACTACGTTGGAAAAGTTCGCCTACCAGGTCTGCGGAGTAACCGCAATATGCCGGTTCTCACTAGTCGAGGGTGTCCTTATACTTGCGCTTTTTGTTATCGATTAGAAAAAGGATATCGCATCCGATCGATGGATAATATTATTGAAGAAGTTAAAATTTTAATCAGTAAATATAATTTAAATTCAATTTGCTTTAGAGACGAGCTTTTAATGGTCTCAGAAAAACGAACCGTTGAATTTGCCGAACGCATGATTAAAGAAGATCTAGGAATAAAATTTGATATTGATGGGCGACTTAGGGTCGCAAAACGCGCACCATATGTATTAAAATTATTGGCAAAAGCCGGCTGTGTATATGTTAATTATGGCGTAGAATCATTGGACCAAGATGTTTTAAACAATATGAATAAACTGCAGACAGTTGAGGAAATATATGATGGAATAAAGGCTACTCGAGAAGCAGGATTACACTCTGGCCTCAATGTTATTTTTGGCAATGTAGGTGATGACCGCGAAACCGCCCAAAAAACAGTTAACTTTCTAAAAGAATTTGATACCTATGCCGAAATGCGAACCCTTAAACCGGTCACACCTTACCCTGGATCACCATTATATGATTTAGCAAAAAGAAAGGGATTAATTAAAGGGTGCAAAGATTTTTATGAAAATAAACATTTAAATTCAGATCACCTCACAGCTAATTTTACAGATCTTTCTGATGAGGAATTTTACGATGTGCTTCTTGATTGTAATAAAGAATTAATTCGTGATTATTATAAGGCCAAAGAAGAAGATCAAATTCGAGCTCATGAACTCTTATATTTAGAGGGCGATACTTCATTCAGAGGTGTACGTCAATAGCTATAGGTTGTTAAATTCTGGTGAATAAATTTGATGTATATGTATTGCTATTTATTCATTCATAGCTCTGAATGTTAAAGGTCATATGATAAAAGAGTATTTCTATTTTTTTCAAATGAGAGAGCCTACTATAATATATGATTAAACCAACTGGAAGGTGATTTTGGTAGAGATGTGGATTAACGTGAATAAAGTTGATCTATTAAAAAAAAGTTTAAATAATGGAAATAAATAATGCTGTTATACTTGCTGGCGGTCGTGGTGACCGCCTTCGGCCTTTGACTGATAAAATTCCAAAACCATTGGCACCAATTAATGGGGTTGCATTTTTGGATTATCTGATTTATTCAATTTATCAGGTGGGTATTACTAACATTTTGCTTTTACTTGGTTATAAAGCTGATGTGATTGTGGCAAGATACAATAACATTCAAAACATAACTATTGAGTGTGCACACGGTACAGAAGAAGACAAGACCGGCAGTAGGATATTGAATGCATATGACCAACTGAATGATCATTTTCTACTCCTTTATGGCGATAATTACTGGCCTATTGAATTGGATGACATGCGGTTCAATTACCAACAGCTGAATGCCGCTGTAACAACCACTGTTTTTTCCAATAAAAAGGGTACCGGCGAATATGGCTTTAGGAATAATGTAGTGGTGGGCAATGACGGGTTCGTCGTTAAGTATGACAAGAAGCAGGAAACAGATGCTGCCAACGGGGTGGACATGGGTTATTTTCTGATAGCGAAAGAGGCTTTGGATCCCGAGATGTCCGGGAATGTTTCTTTCGAAGAAGACATTCTGCCGAAACTCATTGTTAAAAAACAGCTTGGGGCATATGTGACGGATACTCAATACCATTATATTACGAACATGGATACACTCAAGTCTTTTGAAACAGCGGTAAAGGAAAACAGTTTTGTTCCACTTCCTCAAAACTATTTCATCAAATCATGACGGATAGATTTTTCACCAACTATTTCGAACTCATGAATCAAAGTATTCAATCTGTAGATTATGCGTCGCTACAGGATACCGCAGACAGAATCAGGAAAGTTTCATCAGGTGGTAAGAAAATCATCCTGGTCGGTAACGGCGGCAGTGCCGCAATGGCCAGCCACGTTGCAGTGGATTTTACCAAGGCGGCAGAGGTTCGAGCTATTAATTTCAATGAAGCGGATCTGCTCACCTGTTTCGCCAATGATTATGGCTTTGCGCGGGTGTTTGAAAAAGCCGTTGAGTTCTATGGAGATAAGGGCGATTTGATCATTCTTATCAGCAGCAGCGGAAAGTCAAAAAATGTGCTTAAAGCTGCCCAAAAGGCTAAAGAAATGGATATGGGCATTATCACCTTTTCCGGGTTCGAGCGCGATAATCCCCTGCGCCAGCTGGGTGAAATCAATTTCTGGGTAGACAGCAAAGCTTATAACATTGTGGAAATGACCCATCATATCTGGCTCCTGGCTATTGTGGATTATATCATCGGCCATATTGAATATCCCGCTTCCTGAAGCAACCAATTAAACAATGAAAGTTTTAGTTACCGGTAACAACGGCTATGTAGGTACAGTTTTAACGGATGTTCTTATTCAAAAAGGATATTCCGTTACTGGGCTGGATGTGAACTATTTTGAGTCGTGTACCCTTGAACCGGTAAAACAGCATTCTCATCAGGTTGTAAAAGATATCCGGGAAGTGGACATAAATGAGGTCGCCGGTTTTGATGCCATTGTTCATCTTGCCGGTCTTTCCAATGATCCTATGGGTGAACTGAATCCTGGATTGACGGAGGAAATTAATTTTCGGGGGACTGTCAATCTGGCGCGGTTATCCAAAAAAGCGGGTGTCGAGCGATTTGTTTACGCTTCCTCCCAGAGCATGTATGGCATTTCAGATACAGAAAATGAGCTCGATGAAGATGACAGTGAAAAAAACCCAGTGACCGCCTATGCCAGAACAAAGTGGGAAGCAGAATTGGAATTAAAAAAAATGCACAGTAATGATTTTGTCGTAGCCTGTTTCCGTCCGTCCACTGTCTTTGGCGCCAGCCCTCGCTTCCGTAGTGACATTGTGTATAATAACTTGGTGGCCTGCGCCTATACCACCGGAAGAATTGAAATATTGAGCGACGGCTCACCTTGGCGGCCAGTTGTGCATGTTAAAGATGTCTGCCAAGCCTTTATTTCCGGATTGGAGGCGCCGCCTGAACTTGTGGGCGGCAAGGCTTTTAACGTGGGCATACCAGAAGGCAATTTCACCGTAAAAGAATTAGCTGAAGCCGCCCAGAGATCGGTGCCGGGCTGTGAGTTGGTTTTCCTGAATGAACATACCGATCCCCGAACGTATCGGGTAAGTTTCAAGCGCATTCTTTCTAAACTGAAGGACTATTTTCAACCGGAATTTGACCTAGACAGAGGCGGTATGGAACTAGTGGACTATTTTGATAAGGTCAATTTTACGGAGAAGGATTTCAGAGGAAGAACCTGCAATCGCCTGGCTCAGCTGAAATTTTTACAGGAAAATCATTCGATCAATAATCAGTTAAGATTTAGCCGCAATGAAATTTGAAAAGCTGGGAATAAAAGGAGCTTTCTTGATCCATGCCGAACCATTTGAAGATGATCGTGGTGTATTCCGAAGAAATTTCTGTGAAAAAGAGTTCAGTAAACACGGTATCGTCACTGCCGTAGCCCAGGCCAATATTTCTGAGAACAGGTACAAACATACGCTTCGGGGGTTCCACTATCAGGTTTCACCGCACGGCGAAGGCAAAACCATGACCATCTTAAAAGGTGGTGTTTACGATATTATTGTGGATTTGCGGAAGGAATCGAGGACCTATCTAAAATGGGTTTCTTTAGAGTTTTCAGCGGATACGCGCACCAGTTTTCACGTTCCTTCCGGATGTGCCAATGCTTTTCTTACCATGGAAGACAATACCTTGGTTCATTATTATTCCTCGTATCCCTACATGCCAGAAGCAGAACGGGGTATCCGCTACAACGACCCGCTGTTAAAATTTAAATGGCCCGTGGAAAAGCCAGTTCATATTTCAGATAAAGATGTAAGCTGGCCGGATTTTATAACAAATTAATTATTAATGAACATACTTGTAACTGGTGGCAACGGTTTTGTGGGCCAACATCTCATGAAAGAGCTGGCCGGCACGTCACACCATATTGCAGCAATTTTAAGAAATGAAATTCATAAATGGGACAATGTACAGGTTATAAATGGAAGCTTAAATGGTATTGAAAAATTTCAAGAAAAAATTAATCAATTCGATCCTGACGTAATCATCCATCTGGCCTGGGAAGATATTCCTGATTATTCAGCGTCAATTTCTAGAAGGAATCTGAATAATTCCACGGATTTATTTGACTTTATCATAAGCAATACAAACTGCAGAAAAATTTTAGTTTCCGGAAGTTGCTGGGAATACGGGAAAAAACAGGGTGCTTGCAAAGAATCTGACCCGGTAAATATCGACTCTTATTTCACCTGGGCCAAGCATTCACTAAACCAGTATTTATCCGTAAAGTGTGATGAAAAAGACGTGGCACTCAACTGGTTCAGGATTTTTTATGTATACGGTCCCGGACAGCGGGAAGAGTCGCTGATCCCGACAATGATAAAGTCAATTGCAGCACAAGGACTTCCCAGAATAAATACTCTCTTGAATAAAAACGACTTCGTTTATGTTGGAGACGTTGCCAAGGCATTTGCCAAAGCCGTAGATATCAATCTACCGTCTGGTGTGTATAACCTGGGTTCCGGGTATGCCACCAGTGTATATGATATTTGCCGGATTGTTGAAAAGCAGTTGCTGGGTAATGAAACTATCTCAAAACAGGTTCTGACGAACGGACAGCAGGATAAAACGGTAGATTTTTGGGCGGACATGGAAAAGTCGAAGATGTATGATTTTTCAATGACTACTACTATTGATACAGGGATCAATAATATGATAGAGACTAATTAAGATGAAATGTCCTGTCTGTAAGAATGAAAAAATATATCCTGTATTTAGGTTTGACAAAGCTCCAATTTATGGCCAGCGATATTATCAGACTCGAAAAAAAGCATTACAAGCTGAAACATCACCTGTTGATTTCGTACAATGTGAAGTTTGTACATTCCTATTCAATTATTCATATCAACAGTTAAGTTATCAGGTTTATATTGAAACAAGTCGTTCAGCTTCACCAAGGTTTAATCAATATTTGAACGAAGTTTCTAATACATTGTGTCAGCAAATGTCAGAAGAAGTGTCTGTTATTGTTGAGATAGGGGCTGGAGATTGTGAATTCGCAAAAGTATTTCAGCAACTAATTCCTAATTCTAATTACTATGCATATGATCCAGGGTGGTCTTCTATTAATGTGCAGAATGGGATAACAAAGTATCCGACATACTATGATTATGGAGTAAATAAGGATCCAGATTTGGTAATCGCCCGGCATGTTTTAGAGCATCAATCTGATGTTTGTTCTTTCATGAGCAACATCTTGCATGAAGAACCAAAGTATTGTTTCATTGAAATTCCGTGTTCTGATTTTGTGTTGAATAATAACTACCACTATTTTTCTTACGACCATTGTAGTTATTTCAATTTACAATCACTTAGGTTGCTACTGGAAAAATTCCAATATGAATTGCTATTTTCAGACAATGTTTTTAACAATGAATATTTGATCACGCTTTGGAAGAATAGTTCCGTCGATCAGAACTTTAACCATTCAGAACTTCAAGCATTTAGAACTTCAAGCAATCGGAAGATTTTCAGTTTCAGTGATTGGAGTACAAATATTATGGAAAAATTCAACGAAGATTGTATTATTTGGGGAGCTGGAGGCAAAGGAGTAATATTACTTAATATGTTAGAAATTGATTATAATACAATGCCCTTCATTGCCGAACTTAACCCAAAAATTTGGGGGAAATATATTCCTTGTACAGCTAATGAAATAATTTCTCCGAAACAACTTAAAACATTAAAACCGAAACAAATCTTAGTTTTGAATCCTTTGTACCGAGAAGAAATTTGTAATCAAGCCGATGCATTAGGGCTGAATTGCGAAGTAATTTCTATTTTTAATTGACAAATTATTAAGACATCATTTCTACTGATTGGTACAAGTAATATATTATTTTAGTTTTACTAACACACCAAAGGATGTTAGAATTGGGCTGCATATGAATTCTATACGAGATACTGTAATAGTATGATTATCTCCCGCACACCTTTCCGTATCAGTTTTGTTGGTGGCGGTACTGACATGCGTGCATTTTATTCCAAAGAGTATGGTCAGGTATTGAGCACAGCAATCGATAAGCACATCTACGTTGCTGTTAAGAGGCAATATGATATGTGGGATGTTAAATATCGTATTAACTGGAGCAAAGTAGAATTCAAACAAACAATCGATGAAATCGAACATCCGATTGTCCGGGAGGTGTTGAGAATGATGGAAATTGATTTTCCATGTGAAATCACCACGTTCGCCGATATTCCAGCTAATACTGGTTTAGGATCGTCTAGTTCTTTTACTGTTGGACTTCTTCATGCCATATATGCTTTGAAAGGGCAAATGGTTAATAAATCTCAACTTTCCAGCCTAGCCACAAAAATTGAAGTGGATATCCTAAAACGAAACATGGGAAAACAAGATCATTACGCAGCGACCTATGGGAACATGAATATCTTGACATTCCACCCCAATGAAGATGTAAGTACTGAACCTTTATTAGTTGATAAAAAGATTAAGGGAAGACTGTTATCTAAACTTATGCTTTTTTATACAGGTCAAACTAGAGATGCCAGTATAATACTTGAAAAACAGATAAAAGAAACGGATAATAAATTTGACGTTTTGAAAAAAATGCGGGATTTAGTAGCTCCTTTTTGTGATAGTATTGTTAAAAACGATTTACCAACTTTGGGCAAGTTGCTTCATGAAAACTGGATGCTAAAAAAAAGCATAACATCCAAAATTTCAACTAGAGAAATTGATGAACACTACAAAAAAGCTCTTGATGCTGGTGCAATCGGCGGGAAGTTACTTGGTGCTGGTGGTGGAGGATTTTTACTTTTATATGTAGAGGAAGAAAATCAATCGCAAGTAAAAGAAGCACTTAGTGATCTATATACTTTAAACTTTGGTTTTGATACTGTCGGAACAAGGATTACTTATTATGACCAATAGTATAATAAATACAATAATCTCTGTTTTAGTTTTTTTACCATGGTCTTACACCTAAATAATTTTATCTGAGACTTGTAGCTATATAAAAAAATAATATATAATATAAGGATTAATAATGAAATTATTTATTACTGGTACTGAAAGTTTTGTTGGGAAAGAATTGATTAAGCAATGCAATAAAGATTTTGAATTATTTGGTTGTGATATAAATAAGCCTTCCGATCCCAGGTTCTATGAAGCTGATATTCGATCAAAGCACATCCTGGATATTATTCCAGAAAATGTGGATTCAATTATACATTTGGCGGCATTATCAACAGATCCTTTTTGCAAAAATAGAGCTTATGAATGTTTTGATATTAACGTAATGGGAACACTCAATTTGATAAATGTTGCAGAAAAGAAGAAATGCAAACAGTTTATTTTTGCTTCAAGTGAATGGGTGTACGACAATTCCACGAATGAAAAAGAGAAAACGGAAAAATCGATAATTAATATAGCTAACATCACGTCTGAGTACGCTTTGTCTAAATTGGTAAGTGAGGCAAATCTAAGGCAAAAATATCAGCACGGTTTTTGTGACACGACGATTTTACGCTTTGGTATTATATATGGAACAAGAAAAGAAAACTGGTCGGCCGTGGAATCGATTTTTAATTCTATAAAATATAACGATGAGGTAGTCGTTGGTTCCATGAAAACAGGTAGGTGCTTTGTGCATGTATCAGATATAGTAAAAGGAATAATCAAGTCAATAGGCTTGAAAGGTTTTGAAATAATTAATCTTGAAGGGAAAGACCTGATTACACTTGGGAATGTGATTGATATCGGCTGCAAGATTGTTGAGAAAAATATATCAATAGAAGAAAAAACCCCTGAGTCTATAAGCGTTAGAAGGGTTTCTTCTAAGAAGGCAAAAGCACTGATCAATTGGCGAACTGAAATTGAGCTTGAAGATAGTCTAAAAGAACTGAACAAAATTCTTTGAAATAGAATAATAATTTTGGAGAAAAATTATGGGTATTATAAACGCTGATATTAGGAAAACTATTCTTTGTATGGTAAATAAAGGCAGTGCAGGTCATGTGGGTTCTGCTTTGTCGATGGTAGAGATATTAAATGCAGTTTATAGTTTAGTAAATGTTCAGAAAATTATTAATCAAGCCGAAGATAGAGATCGTATTATACTGAGCAAGGGTCATGGAACGTCAGGTTTATACGCTGTGATGTTTCACCATGGACTTCTGTCAAAGGAAGCAATTGATTCTTATTTTTTAGATGATTCTGTTATGGCTGGACATGCAAGCCATTTTATAGGAAATGTTGAGCATTCTACGGGTGCTCTCGGTCACGGTTTACCTGTGGCCCTTGGCATAGCCCTTGGAAGTCTTTCAAAAGGTTACAATAACCGCATATTTGTTATTGTTGGTGATGGTGAACTCCATGAAGGTTCAAACTGGGAAGCGATTATGTTTGCAGGTCATAAGAAAGTAGGTAACCTATGTGTATTGGTTGACAAAAATGAACGATCGCAAATGGGTAATACGGCTGATGCATGTAGTCTTGATCCGTTAGCAGCTAAATTTGAAGCATTTAATTTTGATTGTTATGACATAAAAGATGGTCATAATGAAGTGGAAATGAAGAGTATAATAGAGAAAACGAATAATTCAGAAAAGCCAGTTGTGTTGATCTGCAATACCATAAAAGGTAAAGGAATTTCTTTTATGGAGGGTAATAATCTTTGGCATTACAGGCCACCAAAAGGTGAAGATTTCGATAATGCTTTAGCAGAATTATATTAATGAGAAACGCATTCTTTAAAGAGTTCAAAAAACTTATGCAAACAGACCAATCACTGTTTTTTCTTACAGGTGACACTGGTTTTAACTTGGTTGAAACCATATTTGATCAGGCTCCGAATCGCGCATTAAATGTTGGTGTGGCTGAACAAAATCTTATAGGTATTGCATCTGGGCTGGTTAATGTCGGTTTTATTCCAATTTGCTATGCCATTACAAATTTTTTGGTAGAAAGGTGTTTTGAGCAAATTCGAAATGATGTATGTCTCCATGAGTATAAAGTAATTTTAGTAGGAACATCAACCGGGTATGATAATGGGGCATTAGGGGCCACACACCATAAATTAGATGATATTGGGGCTATAAAAGTATTGCCTAATTTGAATATTTATTCACCAGGCGGGAAAAAATCAATGTCGGTCATTTTGAAAGAAGCAATTGCTGCAAAACATGCATCATTTATTAGAATTTCTAAAGGCGATCTAAAAGAAAACGGCACAATTACAAGCCCCAATCATTATATATATGAGGTACAAACTCCAGTTCTTGTAATTTCTCATGGTAAAATGGTCGGAAATGCAGCGTCAGCGCACAAACTATCACCTGTTTTTTCATTATACTCTATGGACCGGATTAAACCCCTTGATGATAAAGTGCTTATCGAATTATTTAATAGATTTGAAAAAATAGTTGTAATTGAAGATAATTTTCGCTCAGGTCTTTATAATTCTTTATGTCAATGGGCAATAGAACATAATATACAAAATAGACAGATTATATCGATTGCTCCGGAAGAAGCATACGATGATATCGTTGGCAGCTCAAACTTTCTTGAAGATAAACATGGTCTCTCTCCAAATAAAATCGGGGCTAGATTAAATCAAATAATCTCTATTAAGAATTCAAATTAGAATTATGTCTAATACACCTATTATATATAGAACCTATAAAGAAATTAATTGGTAAAAAGTTCTATATTTATTGTAACGGTGTTGCAATATGATATATTTTTGAATTGATATATAAGATAAAGTGAGGAATAAAATATTCTGGGTGACTGGATCTAATGGTTTTATTGGAAAACATTTGGTTCAAGAACTAGAAAAAAATAATTTCAAGGTCAAACGTTTTTCCAATAACAAAACTGTAAAAGATAATAAAGAGGTTATTGAGGAAAACAAATGTTTTTATATGGATTTTTCATCTAGATCAAATATTTATAAAATAATAGATATATATGGATGTCCTGACATATTTATTCATTTAGGTTGGGGAGATATGGAAAGCCCAATGTCAACTCTTCATTTAACTGATAATGTAAATGAAACTGAAATATTAATTGACACTTTTTATTCAGCAGGATTAGACAAGTTTGTTTTTATAGGTTCAATGAATGAATACGGTGCACGTCTTGGTCCTTTATCAGAAGATATGAAGCCAAAAGGCAGAATAACAAATTACGCAAAAGGAAAAATTCAGGTAGCGAATTATGGTTTTAATAAATCAAAATTCTATAATAAAATATTTATTCACATTCGGCCATTTTATGTTTTTGGCCCCGGTCAGCGCAAGGGTTCATTGATAAATGAATTATTTGAAGCGTCCCGTTCCAACCGAGAGACTAAGCTCGGGCCTTGTGAACATTTTAGAGATTACATTTATGTTCTTGACGTTGTTGAAGGAATTATAAGATTAAGCTACGCTAATGAATCAGGTACTGTTAATCTTGGGAGTGGATCATACATTAAGGTCAAAGATTTTGTTATTCTTTTTTGGCATTATTTGGAGGGTGATTTAGGGAGTTTAAAATTTGGAAGTCATTCATTGTCTGATGAAGAACCGGAGCAACCTAAAAGTTTTGCTGATATTAATCGGTTAAAGGCTATTACTGATTGGCAACCTTCCTTTTCAATCAAAAAAGGAATTCAAAGCACAATAGAATACTTAAATCAAAATCGTAATATGGGGACGTAGGGTTATCATTAGTTTTGGAGTAAAATTAACTATCATTAGATTCAATCCCCTAATATACTTCATTGAAGTTATAGGGATAATCGACCCAATTATTAAACTATATTTTTAGGGAAAAATATATGTTCAATACGAATATTGATGACTTAGCTCAATCTCTAATATCTAATTCCGTTCCAGTCGTATTGTATGGAGCTGGAGATTTTGGACAACTTGCTTTATTTGCTCTTAACAAACATAATATTCAAGTTGCTTACTTTTGTGATAGCAATGAAGACAAGCAAGGGAAATCGTTTTTGAACATTAAAACAATTTCTCCTGAGGACTTGTCTAAGCTGACTCCAGATGCGCATATATTTATATCAAATCATTATGTTACTCAAGTATCCACTTTGCTTTACAAGATGGGTTTTAAAAATGTACACTCTTGTGTAGATCTTTTAGAAAATACAGATTTTTCAGATAGCAATATTTCTAGCAGTTATTATAAAACTAACTACCAATGGTCTTCTTTAAAAATAAAAAAAGAAATAGCCATACATAAATACAGCTGTGATAAAGATGATAATAAGTCTTCTTCAAATTTAAATATTAAATATGTGGATGTAGTTATTACCGAACGTTGTTCAATGAAATGTAGAGATTGTTCAAATTTGATGCAGTATTACATTACCCCCCAAAATAGCGATTTTGATCTATTCTCAAAATCTGTGGACAGATTCATGGAATCCATTGATAGAATTGGTGAATTTAGGGTAATAGGTGGAGACCCATTAATGAACAAAGAAATGTTTAAATTTGTTAACAAGCTTGTTACATTTAAAAATGCTGACAATGTAGTAATTTTTACCAACGCAACTATTCTTCCAACGGGTGATAATCTGGAATGTCTGAAAAATGAAAAAGTGAACCTTTTAATCACCAATTATGGAGAATTAAGTAGGAAATATGACGAACTGATAGAATTACTTGATTCAAATAAAATATTGTATGTCGCTGAACCTGTTTCAGCAATGTGGCAGGACGTCGGCACGTTAAAATTTGAAGAGAAGACAATAATCCAACTCAATCATTTATTTGATAGTTGTTGTGCTAATGATCTTTTGAGTTTAATGGATGGCAAATTGCACAGATGCCCAGTCTCAGCTCATGGAGAAAAACTAGGTGCAATTCCACACTTTGAAGATGATGTAGTGGACCTTACTGAAGATAAGAAAGCAATTGAAGAAACACGAGAAAATTTAAGAGAATTTTATTATAATAAATCTCATATTCATGCCTGTAATTACTGCAAGGGAAGAGAATATGGTCATGGAGAAATTATATCTGCAGTACAAACCATAAAACCCTTACGGTTATCCAATTAATTCTAATCTCGATATTCTTTTCAGCGTAATAATACCAGTATATAATGTAGAGAACTATCTCTATAATTGTATTCAAAGTGTGTTAGAACAAGATTGCAAAAGTTTTGAGATTATCCTTATTAATGACTGTTCTAATGACAAAAGTGGACAAATATGTAATTCATTTGCCGAAAAAAATATTAATATAAAAGTAATTCATAACAATGAAAATCAAGGTGTATCCCGAAGCAGAAATATTGGGATTAATTCATCTATTGGTCGTTACATGATATTCTTAGACAGTGATGATTATTTGTTAGATGGTGGTCTTCCTGGAGTTGAAAAACTTGTTAAAGAGAAAAATTATCCGGACGTAATAGTCATCCAGAAGTTCTTAGCAAGGAGAGAGCCTTCTTCATTTACCAAACACACTTTATTTGGTGATCGTATTGCGAGCAGTAATAAGGCAGAGGAGGTTATTAGGAATTTTAATGAAGCAACTAATTTTTATGGTAATTGTTGGTGCCACATAGTAAAACGCGATCTAATTGTTGATAAAGAGTTAATTTTTTGTCCAGATGTGAGTTTCGCAGAAGACCAAGAATTTGTTGCTAAACTTTTTTGCGTTTCAGAAAGTTTTGCTTTTTTTAGGGGAACTTTTTATTGTAAAAGATCAGGCAGTGGCAAACTTACTCACAATTTGGATTATGTGACGGCTTTATCTTGTTTAAAGATAGTTGACCAATTGTGCAAATTCATTGAAGCTAACAATTTTTCAAATATAAAACTTGAATTTTTATTTTCAAGAATCCAATCTATTTTGGCCCAATTTATTCCGCAGTTAATTTCACTTAGTCGTAGTGAAATTCTCCAATTGTCAGAAAATATTATGAAAAATTATAAAAGTTTAGAGTCTGTGAGAAGTACCTCTATAGATATAGAACTTTTCTTTTTCCTTAAAAGATTTGATCCATATTTAGGGTTGTTATTATATAAACAATCGATTATTGAAGAGGTAATATTATTGATTGAAGAGATTGGCTATAAGGAGTTGTATCTTTTTTCAAATAATTTGTCGTGTAAGGGTATAGTGAAATTGTTCCTCAATGAAGGTTATCCAATTGAAGGGATTCTAGATAATGATGAAGCTGTCGCAGGTTTAACATTTTCTGGATTAAAGATTCATCCTCCATCATTCATTTCTGACAGACCGATTAAGGATTTAATGAAAATATCAGTTTTGATATGTAATCAAAATAAAAATAGTGTAGAAGCAATTTATAATCAATTATACGATATAGGTCTACAAAAGAATCAAATATCACACAAATTATTTCACCCTAATAGTGCTATGATTTAATTTTTTTTAGTGTTTAGATTCATAAAATCTTACCTTATTAGTACAATTCAATCCTAAAATTAGGATCCATTGCTATACTTATTTCAAAAGTCAATGAAGACCTTTCCTATCGGAGGTACAGGGTTTATCGGACCTCACTTTATAAACCTTGGTTTAAGTAAAAGACATGAATTAGTTTGTCTTCGACGTCCGGGTACCAATACTCGAATACCTTTAATAAAGGATTCTTAATGGGTGGGAATCATCCTATTATCTGGAATACGGTATACAGAAAATCGTGGAATCCTTTTCTCATACATGCTATGATTAAGAAGGCTGAAAATTTTGAAACAAATGAAAGATTACATTAACCGGCTGATTTATTTCATTGGTATTGCAAACAGTATAACATAAAAGGGAAGACGAAAGATACATAAAATAGAGTATAATGATTTGAGATTGAAAAATCTCTTGTTTCTGGCTATCTAACTCCATCATTGATCTTTGTTATGAAACAGCACTTTAGTTGGGTGCATTGGACGGTATTATGTTTGTGAGGCCGCATTAATTTTCGCTGATAACAGAGTGGTCCAGTCATGAAACACAGCTTAATGCACGAGGGGTTTTAAATAATATGGTTTCTGATTTGATTCGGGAGACACCACGTCACGGGAATATATTGATGATCCCCAGGAAAAACCATGATTGTTGATTCAGATCGTCAAGAAATCATACTGGATGATAAAAGCAAAGTATCTTTGTATACTCCGGAAGGTTTCAGGGCCCTATCTGATTTGTGGTTGAAGGTAGGGTGGGATCAGAAGTACCTGTACGGTTTTACTTGGATGGGCAGGCCAATTATTCAAAATCCTGATGATATGGTAAGAATGCAGGAGGTGATCTACTCAATTAAACCGAATTTCATTATCGAGACTGGTATTGCCCACGGTGGGTCTTTGATTTATTATGCATCTTTGCTTCATGCCATGGGTCACGGTCGCGTAGTTGGGGTAGATATTGAAATACGATCTCACAATCGAAAATCAGTTGAAGAACATGAACTTTTCCACCTGATTGACCTTATTGAAGGAAGTTCTACTGATACACTAGTACTTAAGCAAGTAGAAGATATTGTAGGGATAGGTAGAACAATAATTGTAATTTTAGACTCTGCACACGACTATGATCATGTCTTAAAAGAGCTTAAACTATACTCAGAATTTGTATCTGAGGGTTCGTATATAGTAGTCACCGATGGAAGCCAAGAATATTTACATGTAACACCCAGAGCAAAAAACGATTACCCTCGCTACGTTGATACTTGGGAAACGAATAATCCAAAAAGGGCTGTGGAAGATTTTTTGAAGGACAATTCAGAATTTGAAATTGTTGAACCAGAGTTCCCTTTTAATGAAGGTAATATTGATTTTCGAGTAACTTTATGGCCAACTGCGTTTTTAAAAAAGGTATGAATTTCTTAACTCTCAAAAAAATTACGATTATAATTCCAACTTATAATCGTTATCCTTATTTATTGAGGCTGTTAAAATACTATAATTCATACAATTTTAATCTAAATCTTCTGATAATTGATTCCAGTAGTGATGTATTGGAGATTGACGAGCTGAAAGCTTATTTAGCCAGGGAAAATGTAATTCATCAAAAATACGATTCATCACAACTTTATATTGAGAAGATTGCGGATGGAATTAGACGTGTTGATAGTGAGTATGTAGTTTTGTGTGCCGATGATGATTTCATTATACCTTCATCAATCGCCTCCAGTAGTGAGTTTCTGGATGAAAATCCGGACTATTCATCGGCGCATGGGCCTTACTTTCGTCATCCTAATGCAGAAACAGTTAAGAATAGTGATTTTGTCTTAAGAAAAGTTAAGGGACGTTCAATTTCAGAAGAATCATCAGCTGAAAGATTAAAATCTTATCTGTTCAGAATGACGGGCCATTGCTATCACCCATTTTATGCTGTTCATAGAACACATATGTTCAATTTCATTTGGTCAGAAACAGCCAAGTATAAATTGGATTTGGCTTTAACAGAATTATTTCCATGTTGCCTCAGTTTGATTTATGGAAAAATGAAAATTCTACCTGTTTTCTACTCTTCACGTGAGACAAATAATTATAATTGGTTGAATGAGGAGAGGTTCAATCAAATGTTTAATAAAGAAAAAATAAATAAAGGAATTGAGGTTATAAGTAGTCACCTTAGTGAAAAAGATAATACAACTATTGAGGAAGCTAGAGAGATCGTTGATCAAGGAATAAAAATTTACGAAAATAGGTTAAAGGAAAGATTTATTAGTAAAAAACTTTCAAACAAACGAGTAACTGAAGGATTAAATGATATCTCGTTATTCCATAGATTTAAGGATAAGATAAGACCGAGAGTAAGAATCAAGAAGCTGATTAATGATGTGAATGATTATAGATATAAAAATTGTCCCGAATCTATACGAAAGAATCATTTCGATGATTATATGCGGGTCCGTCGAGCTGTAATTGGGGCGGGGCTTACGTATGAAGAATTGAATCATTCCAGAAAAGATTCAGCAAATCAATTAAGCTACCTTTAATAAAAAGTTTCACATTTGCAAAAATTTATAAAGAAAATATTCTTTAATTTAATTGTGTTATTAAACTAGAATTAAGGTTTTCATATAAAAACGAAATAACATCTATTATCAGTAATCATAATACATTTTCAATTATTCTTACCGAATCATTCAAGAATTTATTGAGAGCAAAAAAAATTATATTATCAAGCAATGCAGTCATTGATTTGGCTAGACCTAGAACAAACACATTCTATTTTAAGAGTGACTGGGTTGAGAATATTTGTCTGAATAATTCAGATTTAATTTATATTGATGGTAATAAGTATACGGTAAACTCCTACGAGAAGAGTAAAAAGAAATTTTTTGATTGGGTCTATAGTATCCCCAATGAAAGAATCATTTCAGAAAATACGTTTAAAAATCTATTTATATATGATAATAATTTATCATTATGGTGGCTGACGAAAATATCACAAAAACAGATCAACAGAACCTGGGTAGCGTCTCTTTTTTATCAGATGGGAGCTATTGAAGGAATCCTAGATGATTACAAAAATGAAATTCTTAGCTCTAAGAATAGTTGGAGATTTAATGTTTTTTGTGATAGTACCGAAGAATTCAATTACGTCTCAAATTATATTATAAATTACATCAAAAATATTGATTCGGATTTAATTGATCGCTGTCATTTTATCAATTGTGAAAGGCACTCCAGCGATTCAAGAAAAAAATCTATATTTTACTTGAATTTGGCCTGCTTAAGAGCAACTACCGGCTTTTTCTTTAGAAGGTGGCAAATTCGCAAGGCAGAAAATAGACTTCCAAATAATCCTCATTCTGGTTTTAGTCAT
>Ga0187833_10001669_pt1 | contig 24919 bp, 16 predicted proteins | sample ETNtaG_37_FD_167968 | JGI IMG/M metagenome (GOLD analysis project Ga0187833, IMG submission 167968) | Marine microbial and viral communities from oxygen minimum zone, Eastern Pacific Ocean - ETNP2014_SV_400_PacBio MetaG (Illumina Assembly) | ecosystem: Environmental > Aquatic > Marine > Hypoxic...
AGCGGTGTAATCTCCCTTCTAATTCCTAATAGCGCTATAGAAAATGGCCTGTAGCTATCAAATCATACTTGCAGATTTCTCAGAATAGGGTGTTAATGGTTCCTATACCCTTCAATGTCACTTTATCAATGGGTGGAGACGGATCTGTTGCCGGCTCATTCAGTGTTCCGGTTCAGGGTATTATGGATGAACCCTTGGGCGTTGTTACGTTTGAAGGTACTACTTTAACGATGAGTGAACCAACTTCTGGAGTAACTTTCGTAGGAGAATATGACTCAGGGACTATTAAAGGTAGTTTTGATAATGAGGGCATGAAGATGGGTTTTAATATGACACATGTTGATTAGTGAAGGATAAGAAATGTACGCAAAAGTAAATGGTACACAGTTATATTATTCAGTAATTGGGTCCGGTACTCCGATTTATACTCTTCATGGCGGGCTGGGTTATGACCATACGCCTTTTAGGCCTTGGCTTGACCCGTGGGCCGAAAAGTTTAAGGTTGTTTTCTACGATCATCGGGGAAATGGACGTTCCGAACGAATGTCTTCTATGGACGATGTAACTCATGATACCTTTGTGGAAGATCTGGAAGCATTACGAGTGTTTTTAGGAGATGAAAAATTCATATTGGCAGGGAACTCATATGGAGGACTGTTAGGACAGGAATATGCTTTAAAATATCCGAATAGACTTGAGGGTTTAGTTCTAATTACTACATTGCCTGTATTCGATTACCCGGATCAAGTATCAGCAACTGTACACTCAGTTGGAACTCAAGAGCAGATTGACGTCTGGACGAATGAGTGGCCATATCCAGTTAAATCAGATGAGGATTTAAGTCGTATCGCAAAAACTCTTTTGCCTTTGTATTTCCATAATTTTGACAAACGAAAGATTGATGAAATCGGAGAATCTGTCGTTTGTAGTGCAGTTGCTTGGAATCGAGCATTTCAACACTTGCTCCCAAATTGGTCGGCACTGGATCGCCTAAAAGATTTGTCGACTCCTACACTTGTTATAGGAGGAGCCCATGACTGGATTACGCCTGTTGAACAATGCGCAAAGCGTTTACATGAACAATTACCTAATTCAGAATTGATAATTTATGAAAATAGTGGTCATTTCCCGTTCATTGAAGAGCAAAACAAGTTTCTAAAAGAAGTGGGGGATTGGATATCTAAGCGGTGAATTCTAGGAATATTTACTTCCTAGAATTTCAGCTACCCCAACGGCTGGCGAGTTGACAGTTGGCTGGATTCGAGTATAGCTATCGGCACGCTTGGTAGAGAGGAGAAACAGTTGGCGGACGGTAATTCTGTAATCATCCGCACCAAACTCGTTCCACCGGTTCGGGAAGTAGGACTTATCGCCCGTGAACGGCTTCTCAGGAAGCTCTCTGACACGATGGAACACAACCTGGTTGTAGTTAAGGCTCCAGCGGGCTATGGAAAGACGATAGCGGTTGGTCAATGGTTCGCAAGTCTAGATCCGGCGACGGAGATACCCGCTTGGTACAGTGTCGATTCTTCCGACAACGACCTCGGCCGGTTCTTTACATACCTGGTCGCCGCGTTGCAACAGGCAATTGATGGATTTGGTAGCAAGGTCCTCGACCAACTCAATGCCGGCGTTCGACTGTCGGCAGCCTCGCTTGGTGGTGCTTTTCTCAACGAAGTCGTCATGTTGGACAATCGGGTCAGTATTGTTCTGGATGATTTTCATGTCATCCGCAACACGCAAGTACTAGATGCCGTAGCACAGATCGTCTCCGATGCGCCGAACAATTTCCGATTAATAATTATCAGTCGCGAGGCACCTCAATTTGGGTTGGGGAGAATCCGGGCACTCGGTCGGCTTGCAGAGATAACCAGCGATGAACTTCGATTTAGCGGTGTCGAAATTCATTCTCTCATGTCACTTGCGGGCCATAGAGAAATCTCATCCGGTCAGATTCACAGATTAGGGCAACAGACCGAAGGATGGGCGGCTGGATTGCAACTGGCCTCGATCGCTCTTTCTAACAGCGCTAGCCCGGCAGAGTTCATCTCAACATTTTCGGGCAATTATCGAGACGTGACCGATTTTCTGTTGGAAGACGTGCTTCACGGCCTGGATATTGAAATAAGGCAGTTTCTGTTACAAACGTCAATCCTCGAACGTTTGAGCCCATCTCTATGTGATGCAGTAACCGGTGTTGACAATGGCCGACGGATGCTCGACATCCTCGAGTCAAAAAGCTTGTTTATGTTCTCACTAGACAGTGAAAGACACTGGTACCGGTACCATCATCTGTTTTCAGAGGTTCTTAGAAATTCGCTCGATGTCGAATATCCCGAGCGATCTGTACTGCTTCATGATCGCGCCAGCGACTGGTTTGCCGATAATGACTGTGTCGAGGAGGCGATTCAACACGCCTTGGAAGCACAGGACATGGGAAAAGCAACACTACTACTTGATAGGGCTTGCGACGCGCTCTTTTATAGTGGACGTCTTGGAATCTTGGACGAATGGTACAAACAAATTCCCGAATCAAACTTGCGGAAATGCCCGCGAATTCTCCTTGATCAGGCATGGTCACTAATCCTTGAATGGAAGTTTTCAGCCGCTAGCGAGATGCTCAATGAAGTACGGGAGGTTTTGGAGGAAAAAGAGGCCACCGGCTTGCCGCCATCCGAGTTAGTTGACCTGCGCGCAATGCTCAAACATCGAGAAATGATGTACGCACTATTCAGAGACGATATGCCTCTTGTGGCGCATCTGTGTCAAGAAATGCTTGAAGACTTCCCGTTAACAGATCCTTATCTAAAGGGCAATCTCTTGACGTGCTTATTATATGCGCAGCGTGAGATGTTCGACTATCGTAACGCGAACGAATTTGATGCGCTTTCCATGCAACTATATGAAGAGGCCCAAAGTCGGTGGGTGATAATTTGGCACAATTCGATTCTTGGCCCAACGGAGCTCGAACGGGGTGACCTGGATCGTGCTGAGGAGTCGCTAGCACTCGGTCTTTCCATAGCCAGCGAAATCAGTGGTGAGCTGTCTCCGTTGGCTGCTATGCCAGGGATCCTTCTTGCCGAGGTTCTTTACGAGCGCAATCAACTCGATGATGCTGACGATCTATTAAGTCGCTACCTTCAACTTGCAGATCAGATTGGATTTGTCGATCAACTAATCGCTGGATATGTGTGCCGAGCCCGCCGTTTAGTCGCGACTGGTTCAGATACCGGGGCGAAGAGAGTGTTGAGGGAGGCAGAGGCGTTGGCGATTAAATGGGGTTTTCCCCGTTTCGGGATGAAAATCAAAGCAGAGTGTGCTCGCCAGGCTTTGTTGGCCCGCGATGTTGAAACGGGAAAGCAAATGTTTGTGGAGTTATTCGGTGGCCAAAATACGGCGAGCTTCTATCCAAAAGGGGGTAGCACAACCATAGATGCGACAAGAGCATTGACCTGGTGCCGGCTAGCGAGGTTCGAAGGGCATTCGAAAGAGATGTCGACTGTTTGCCGCAAGTGGATTCGCTTTGCAAAAAATCATAATGCCTTGCGGACAAATGTTCAGTTTAGTGTGCTTCATGCTCATATTCTGCAGCAATCCGGCGATTCGCGAGCGAGCCTGCGTGCACTTAGAAATGCTCTGATAGTTGGAATGCAAACAGGAATGGTGCGAACGATTGTCGACGAAATGGAAAATAGCCAGAATCTACTGCAACAATTTATCGATGGGCAGGTGGTCGGTGATGATCCGATCCTGATTTATGCAGAACAACTAGCGACAATAATTGCGGCCGAACTTGGGCACACTGTCACCACATCTACTTCTAAAGTGGCCCCGATTGGCACACAAATCCTCACTGAACGCGAACGTGATATTCTGAAAATGGTGGAAAGCGGCCTCCTCAATCGCGAAATAGCGAATTCACTCGGGCTAACCGAGGGGTCCGTGAAATGGTATTTGCAACAGACTTACGACAAGATTGGAATCCGCCGTAGAGCCCAGGCGGCGCGACGAGCTAAAGAGCTTGGATTCATAGATTGAGAGATCCATCTGGTTTGGTTAGCATTCGCCGGTGACGCGCAGAGATTGCGCCAATTGGGTTCTGTGGCGAGTTTGCCTGGCCCGCCGAAAAGTTCTCACTAGAGTGTTGCGTGTGGGCACGGTACCACCACACAAGAGTTCAGCCTTCATCAAAGTTCTGCGCTGGGCAGTCGACTGCACACCTTAGGCGGCACATCACATCGAAGCCAAATAATCTATCTAAAGATAGGTGAGTACGATAGGTGATAAGGTTAATTTGTTCGTATAGAAAGTATTTGGGCTGTTCGTGAGTGAATTGATACTCAAATACGTTGACATACGTTGATCAACGATCGTGTTATGAGGGAAAAATGTTCACAGTAAATATCGATGCCGGCGGGACGATGACGGATGCGTTGATCCTTGGCGACGGCAAGACGCTGATGTTCAAAGTTGATTCGACACCGCATGATCTCACTGTGGCATTAATGAACCTCCTGAATGACGCTGCAGAGTCGCTGGGGTACACGGGTGTTGCTGCATTTCTTTCAGATGTTGCCGTAATTCGATGGTCGTCAACCGTCACGTCCAATGCCTTGGCAGAACAGCGCGGACCTAAAGTCGGGCTGCTGGTTGACGTGGGGGAAGAAGAGAAGCTGTACGGTGAAGGACGCTCTCCGGCACTTGATTCGATTCTGGATCCGAATAACGTGGTTAGTATCGCGCAGGACGACGATCAGGAACAAACTCTGATTTCATCCATCCGCGGTTTGCTTGAAGCTGGCGTACGTCGAGTTTGTGTCAGCTTCGCAGGAGCATTTGCAGATCCCGAGGCGGAAAAAAGGATTCGACAACTGGTGCAAAAACAGTACCCGGATCACTACATGGGAGCCGTTCCCGTTCTACTAGGTCACGAGATGGCACAAACACCGGACGACATGACGCGTACGCACAGCGCGTTAATTAACGCCTATGTACACCCAGCGTTAGCGACTTCCTTGTTTAAAGCAGAAGACCGCCTCAAGTACGAACACGAGTGGTCCGGGAACCTGTTAGTTGGTCATACCAATGGTGGCATGGCACGGATTGGCAAGACCAAGGCGATCGATACGATCGAATCTGGTCCAATATTCGGCACATATGCTGGCGCTTATTTTGCGCGCCAATACGAAGTTGACACGGTTCTGTGCTTGGATGTTGGTGGTACAACAGCGAAGTGCAGCGTTGCGCGTGACGGCAAGCCCGCGCACCAGCAAGGCGGAAACCTGTTTGGTATTCCGCTGGCAACATCTATGCAACTGTTGCGATCCACTGCCATGGGTGGAGGCAGTGTCGTTAGACCGGAACCAGACGCAGTCACAAACGTGAGAATTGGCCCCGAGAGCATGGGATGTTCACCTGGGCCCGCCTGCTACGGACTGGGCGGTGAGCAGGCTACGGTTACCGACTGTTTTGTCGTTCTCGGGTATATAGATCCTATCGGCTTCCAGAGTGGCAGACGGGAATTGGACGTTGCCAGGGCGCGAGAAGCAGTAGAGCGACATCTTGCAAAACCGTTGAAGGTATCTGTTGAGAAAGCCGCGCTGCTTGCCCGTGATTGTGCTGCCGAAATGGTCAGTGGTCTGGTAGACAGGACTGCCGTGGAGGCTGGGATCGATGCCATTGATTCGCAAATGTATGCGTATGGGGGCAATGGCCCGCTCTTTGCTACGTTTGTCGCGGATATTCTCGGCATTAGCCGGGTAAACGTCTCTTTCTCTCTGGCCCCTATTTTTAGCGCATTTGGTACCGCAATTTCCGACATTACGCATGTGTATGAACATGCAATTCAGACCGATCAGCAAGACTCGGGAACGGCGATTGAGGAAATTCTGGACCTGCTGCGCAGCAAAGCCCATCGAGACTTAGAAGCGGAAGGGTATGACGTCAATATGGCCGAGTATCACGCAGAGCTCGAGATAGATGGCGCAGAAACAATCCCGTTGGGACCCGATGTCGAATTGACAGGTATTTCCAGCGTTCTGCTCCGACTGAGGGCTGAGTATGGCCTTGGCTCCTATGAGCCTGCGCGGATAACAAAGGGTAATACTTCCTGCGAACATGCTGTGTCTGATTACCGCAATGTTTGGTTCACCGAAGATGCAACGGAAGTTCCTATAGTCGACTTCACTAAGCTTCAAGCGAGCAATACGGTGCGTGGCCCGGCTATAGTATCGGGTGAGAGCCTAACATGTCTCATAGCCGCCGGGTGGACGATGACAGTTGATGAATACGGTATGGGCGTGCTGTCGCGTATAGACGCGTAGGGGATATTGATGGAGAGAATTCAATTTACGGAGTACCTGCAACTGGATCTTGATGAAGAATGTTGGTATTGCACATCATGCGGGCACAATCTTGTCTCGGCCCACGAGAACTACAAGACTGGTTGTCTGGTAGTTGACAGGGATCCTACAGAGATTCACAACCCGGTCATACAAGGCGAGTTCACGTTCTCGCCGGATCCTGATTGGGTGCGCATTTTGGAGTTTTATTGCCCCAAATGCGGGCGACAGATAGAGACAGAGTATCTGCCCCCCGGTCATCCGATTACACACGATATAGAGGTAGATATTGCAAAGCTGAAGGCGCGTGTTAATGATGGTGAACTGAGGATATTGGACGGACGTCTATACCTGGCCGGAGAAGGTGGCGAATAAAATGAGCGACAATAGTGTTGCGGCACTGAACTCAATTGATGTCGATATCGGTGGTACGTTTTGTGATTTGGTGATGACGATAGATGGCGAACGCATCATCATCAAGTCACCAACAACACCTCAGGATCTGTCCGTTTGTTTTATGAACGCAGTCGAGGATGCTGCGGATGAATTTGACATGGATGTAAGTGAGCTACTGCCGCGGATCGATGTTGTCCGTTATTCGACGACGGTGGCATTGAATCGACTGATTCAACGGCAGGGCCCGCGAATTGGCTTGATCACGAGCGAGGGTCAAGAGGATGCGATCCTCATCGGACGGGGTGCACAATGGGTCGACGGGAAGCGTGTGGCGCAGCGTCGCAATCTCGCGGTGCAATCAAAACCAACGCCACTTGTGACCCGTCCAATGATTGTCGGAGTTAAGGAGCGAGTAGACTCAACCGGGAGCGTAATTCGACCTCTCGATGAGAACGACGTTCGCCGCAAACTAAAACAACTCATGGACAATGGTGCTCGAGCGATTGTTGTGTCGTTATTGTGGTCTTTTGCCAATCCGGCACATGAACGCAGGATCAAAGAGATAATCAGGGAAGAGTACAAAGAGTTCCACGTTGGTTATCTGCCAGTCGTTTTGTCGAGCGAGGTAGTCGCCAAGTTGGGCGAATACGAGCGCACCATGACGACCGTGCTTGATGCTTATTTGCAGCAGATTATGCAAATAGAACTGTCGTCGACCTGGGACAAAGTCAGGGCACATGGTTTTAACAATAGCTTCCTGATGATCCACAATTCCGGGGGTAGTGCCGAATTGTTCAAGACAACCGCTTGCCGAACATTTAACGGCGGGCCTGTCGCGGGTCTGATGGGCTCCGTACATTTTGCGTCACAATTGGGGTACAACAACGTCGTTGCCTGTGACATGGGCGGCACGAGCTTTGACGTTGGATTGGTAGTCGAATCAAGCGTACGAAACTACGAATTCAGACCGATTATCGATACATGGATGGTCGGTGTGACGATGCTGCAAACGACATCTGTTGGTGCAGGTGGCGGTTCAATTGCTTCACTCGACCCGCTGCTTGGAAATCGCCTCGATGTCGGTCCACGAAGTGCCGGCTCAATGCCGGGTCCAGTCTGTTACGACCTGGGGGGTGTTGAACCCACCGTAACTGATGCGGATCTGGTACTTGGTTATTTGAGCGATAAGAACTATTTTGGTGGTCAGATGCAGTTGAGTAAGGCGAAGGCGGAACGTGCGATAGAGAAAAACATTGCGGACCCATTGGAAATCAGCGTGCCCGAAGCCGCCGCTTTGATTCGGCACGTCGTGGATCAGAACATGGCGTCCGCGATAAAGCGCGAGGTCCACCTTCGCGGATATAAGCCGGAGGATTTTGTTTTGTTCGCGTTTGGAGGCGCCGGCCCCACCCACGTTGCCGGCTTTAAGGGCGACATTGATAAGGCAGTAATCTTTCCAACGTCTCCGGTATTCTGCGCTATGGGCGCATCGGTAATGGATATCGTCCATATCTATGAGATGTCGAAGCGCATGATGTTTATGGAGGCGATTACCGAAAATATGACCACAGAGTACGAAACATTCAACGGGGTCGTGGAGTTGTTAGTTGAGCGTGCCAAGCAAGACCTAATGGCTGAAGGATTGCCTGTTGATCAGGCAATATTCTCTCTGGAGCTCGATATGCTTTACGGCGGTCAGGTGAATGTGAAACGCATGGCCTCACCGCATCTGTACATTCGTTCTGAGAACGACGCACGAGACGTTTACGAAGCCTTCGAATTGGAATTCTCCGAGGCTTTTAGCCCGTTGGTCGTCAATAAACCGGGAGGCGTGTATTTGGACAGTTATGTATTGAGAGTTAGCGTTCCGACTCAGAAAGTGGAACTTGCTGAGTTACCAATCACGGGTGCGGATGCAAGCGCTGCTCGCACAGGAACTCGACAAGCTTACTGGCCCGAGTACGCCGAATACGTTGAGACGACGGTGTACAGCTTCGACGAACTGCAACCAGGAAACCGATTCGTCGGACCAGCTATTGTCGAGGCGGACCTGACAACTGTAGTTGTGGCTCCTGAGCAGACTTTCTCAATTGACAAGTACGGCCTGGGAATTCTTGAAGGAAACACAGCATCCACTCCTCAGGCTTCGCAAACCAGCAGCGCGGTATCGGTTCGCGACGGCGCGCGCAGCGAGATCGAAATACAAGCGCCCTGAGCTGAATTTAGGAAGAGAATAGAATGGCAATCCCAACGATTGAACAGAAAATGGAGTGGTTGAAACCAACACCTCCCACAGAAGAAGAGCTCGCCTGCGTTGAGAAAATAGGCCTTGGTCAATACGAGATAGGGTTTCAACGCACGAACGATATCCTAGACGAAGGTATGGAGGTCTTTGTGCGATCTTGTCGCAGCGCCATGGGAATCGCTGGAGACTCACTTGTCGGAATTATGACGGCATCCGGTGACATGGTTAACGGATCATGCGGCACATATTTGCATGCGGTCATACCGCCGTTGATTGTCAAGTACATCTTGCACACGCATGCAGAGAATCCAGGAATCAAAGATGGCGATCTTTGGTTTTGCAACGACGCTGTGTATGGAGGAATCCATAATCCCGATCAGATGGTCGCAATGCCCGTATTTTTCGAAGGCAAGCTAATCGCGTGGACCGTGGCACTCGTTCATACGACGGAAACAGGTGCCAGCGAACCAGGAGGAATGCCTGTTTCTGCCACGTCTCGATTCGAGGAAGGAATGAATCTGCCGCCGCTCAAGATCGGCGAGAATTTCGAATTGCGTAGTGATATTGAGGGCGTGTTCGCTGCGTTCGGAATTCGTGCACCGCAAATGATCACGGTTGACTTGAAAGCACGCTGCACCACGGCAGACCGCGTGCGCACACGGCTGATCGAGTTCGCAGAACGGGAAGGCGTGGATTACATCAAGGGACTTTTTCGAAAGATGTTGATTTCGGCTGAGCAGGGAGCAGCGAAGCGAATTCACCACTGGCCGGACGGCAAGTATCGATGTGTAACATTTGCCGATGCGGTTGGACTCGAGCAAGGCTTGGTTCGTTCCTGCTACATGACTGTCGTGAAGGATGGCGATCATATGCTGGTCGACTTTACTGGCACAGGACCGGAGACTGCATCGTCCTACAATGCGCACCCGCAGGCAGCAATCGGACATTTTTCAAACTACATCTATGAATATTTGTTCCACGATCTGCCGATCAGTAACGGAACGTTTGCCAACATCGAATTCTATTTTCCTCCAGGAACCTGTCTGTCGCCAGATGTACGTGCAGCGACCAGCAACTCCGTTATGATTGCTTCAGGTGTGATGAGTGCTGTACACAACTGCGTTGGCAAAGCGATGTTTGCAACATCAGATTGGCAACAGGTTGGGGCTTCTCAAGGTAACGGTGGCAATGCACTCGTTTTGGCGGGATTGTCTCAGTGGAAGATGCCGTTCGCAGACATGCTGGCTTATTCGCTCAATACGGAGGGGCAAGGCGCTCGGCCTGAGATGGATGGCATGGATGCTTTCGGCTTTCCCTGGTGTGTTTTTGGGCGTGCGCCAGACGTCGAACTGGTCGAAAACGAGTTCCCACTGCTGATACCCATATCGCAACACTGGAAAGACTCGTGCGGACACGGAAAATTGCGTGGTGGAGTAGGTACTTCACAGTTGTGGGTAGCACATCACGTGGAAGAGGTTTACATGAGCGCGATCGCGGACAACTCCAAAATCCAGACCCCGCAACCGCTGTTCGGTGGCTATGCACCTTGCACCATACCTGGGATTAGTGTCCGCAAGCCAGACATTATGGAGACTCTCGGCGAAGGTAATCAGGACATCACGCTGGATACGATCGAAATCCTCGAAAATCAGACCATCCAAGGTGAGGTAACGACCGAGTTTCAGGGTCGCAGCGTCCGATCCTATGATCGCGGCGATGTCATTACATTTGCGTTTTCAACCGGCGGGGCGGGGTATGGCGACCCCATTGAGCGCGATCCGGCGGCGGTCCGTGCCGATATTGAGAAAGGCACTGTTTCGATCGCAGTTGCAGAGTCTATCTACCGTGTCGTAATCGATCCAGATACCAACCAAGTTGATCAGGTCGCAACCGATAAGCTTCGCAGCGCCACATGCGCGACTCGCCTAAAAAACGGTAAGAAGTACAGTGATTTCGAAGCTGAGTGGCTGAAAAAACGCCCGCCTGAGGAAATACTGCGTCACTACGGTAGCTGGCCTGATGCGAAATTGGTGACGCCGTTGATGCGGCCGTAGATTCGTATATGGCCGTATGACTGCGTCACCGCAACAATTAAACACAAAACGGCGATTTCGCCGCCTTGTGAAACGCGGCGAGGTGCCGTCGCATCCGTTGCTGATTCCTTTGGTTCACGCCGCTGCGGCGCAGATTGACAACCTCGATGTTCGTGAATTTCTCACGGATGCCACTCAAATGGCAAAGTCACTGGTGGCAATGAATCAGGCGATTGGTGTCGATGCGATCGTTTGCTTTTATGACAGGTCAGCAGTCGCAGAAGCGGTAGGTGCTCAATTAGACTGGCGTGTGTACCCGCCAGAGATTTCGGGTAAGCCCCGTCAGCCCATTCCCCAGGATATCGCTTCTCTGCTTGACACGCACGATCGAATTCAAACTGGAGTCGAAGTTCTGACGCGATTGCAAGCCACTCAAACAGATGAAACATTGTTTGCTGTTGTCATTACGGGACCGGCGACGCTCGCTGGGCAGTTAATGGACGACAACGATACTTCGGTGCTGGAAACCTGTGGTCGATTAGTCAGCGAAAGTGCTCGAATCTTCGCTGAAGCTGGGGCGCATGTCATTTTTATCGTCGAAAGCGAGACCACTGTGCAGGGTAACAGAGCCTGGCAATTGGCGATAAATCCTGTAATTAATGTAGCCCGTTTTTACAGCGCTATCCCTGTGTTGGTGCCTAACGGGCATGAGCAGACACACGTTGAGGCGTTCTACCGTGAAGTACCGACCGGGCTGTTGGTATGCAATCAACGAGGTGTGCCCGATGGTGAACCCGGCGGAGTTATTTTGCCTTTGCAGCCACGTGAATGGGCGGTCGAGCCGACACGGGGTTTTAGTTTAATAACGACACCCGGCGAGGTTCCCCTGGATAGCGACATCCCGGATCTGCGGGCCGCTTGCCAACGATTCAGAAATGAATTCGCGACGAGTTAAGCTCTGGTTTGTCAAACTGCCCGCGACTGGCTTTAGATACCGCCAGCGTCTGCAAAATAACAGTATTTTGAGGCTGTTACCGAGTGCGCGCGGATGCAATATCGAGTATGTTGCGATACGGTATTTGCGGGAGATCAAAATCAGGTGCTATATAGCTCGTTTGCACTCAAATTCGGGCAACAAGCATTGATGAAGATATGGAGGAATCTACGCTATGGGTAAATTATCGTTAGAGCAAGCCAGCGCAAACTTTGCAAGCAAGTTTGAGAAGTCAGGACAACTTTGTCAGGAAGGAAGCAAATACATTCCGGGGGGTTATAGTAGAAACAGCCTCACATTCGGACCCCACGCCATCTATGTCGATCAGGGCGATGGGCAATATTTACATACAATTGATGATTGTCAGCTGCTGGATTTTCATAACAATTTTAGTTGTAACATCACGGGTCATAATCACCCGAAGATTCAAAAAGCCCTAGAAGAGTATGTTCCCAAGGGATTTTCGTTCGGCAATCCTGTGCCTCACGAACACCATCTGGCAAAGATGTTGTGTGAGCGGATAGATGCAATCGAGAGAATAATCTTCTCCTGCTCGGCCAGTGAGTCTTGTTTGAGTGCCATTCGCATCGCGCGTGCCAATACGGGCAAAAACAAGATAGCCAAATTCGAAGGTGGCTACCACGGGCTCGGTGACGACTTCATGATGTCGTTGCACCCGTTTAATGTCCCCGGAACCATGTTTCCGGGACCGCCCACGAACCCAATTCCCGTTGCCAATACAGCCGGCATTCCGAATTTTGTTCAGGACAACGTTGTTGTGCTTCCTCAGAATGACTTAGAGAGCTGTGATCGCATACTCCGAGCCAACGCGCACGATACTGCCGGCGTTATTGTGGAATTGCAGACCGGCGCGGGATTTGTCGTTACCCTCGATCAGGAATTCGTGCAGGGCATCAGAGAGATCACAGAGCGATACGGTATTCTCCTTATCGTTGACGAGACGATTACCTTGCGCGCCGATTATCACGGCATACAGAGCCTTTACGGTATTCGGCCGGATCTGGTTGTCTTGGGCAAGTTGATTGGTGGAGGTGTCCCTATTGGTGCAGTCGGCGGACAGGCCGAGTACTTCGAATTGGGTGATCAAGGATCGGTGAGTCACTCTGGTACGCACCATGGCCATCCGCTTGCGACGATTGCTGGAGCGGCGTGTTTGCAGGTTATGGATGAGGATGCCTATGCGCGGCTGAATGCTTACGGGGACCGGCTAAAGAAAGAGTTAAATCAGTGGGCGAAAGATGAAGATCGCCCGTTTGTGATTTATGGAATCGGATCGCACCTCGGTTACGAATTTGTCGATAGCCCGGGGCAAGCGCCCACTTCGTGCCGGGACATCCTAGGGTACGATAACGAAGAGCAAATGCAGATATTTGCTTTTGAAATGGCCAATCGCGGAGTTTTCCCAATGTATCGTGGCCAACTGGCGCTTTCGGTACCGATGACGGATGAAGACATTGGCCTGTTTATCGAAACTGCTAAGGACATCATTACAGAGATTTATGCTTAAGAAAGTACCACTATCCCGGCGGATGGACAGGGAAAATATCCATACTGTTCTGGATACCTCTGCAGCATTTGGAGCGAAAAAGAGGGCAAATAGTCAGTCACTGTGTGGCAATGAAGAGAGGCTGGTATGATCGGACGTGGCAGGCTTTGCAGACAGAGATTGGGACTGAAGGCCGGCATGGTGCTGCGCTGAAGTCTCCGGCGCCCGGCACGATGGCCGACGTTATAGTCAACCATGCCGGCAATGCGTCCGGCACAAACCATGGAGGATAACTATCGTCGGATTGCTTTAGTCCCATGCCCCCAAGTCCCTGTCTTTCAAGCGTGAATCAGCTTTGCGGCTGATTTTCTTATTTATCTTGGGACGAGCCTTTTTCTGGATGATCTGTGGTCGTTGTCTTGGGGCTGGGAGCCTAATATATATCCTCCAAAATTGCTTTCGAGGTATCGATAAAGCCACTAATATCATCGTCGGTAAGTGGCGTACACAAGACAACTTGCCCTCTTGACCACATGGGAAGATATCCTCGGGTAATCAGCTCGTAGTTAAACGTCTGACTGGCTTCTTCATTACAATAAGTCATAATATCCCTGCATGATCTTATTGATCGTCCAGGCTCGTCCAGCATCTCGAATCCAATCGCAGATCCGATACCGGTTAAGTTGACCGGATAGTTTTTTTCCTCAACAAACTGCTTTAAATCGGTCTTTATCTTCTGGCCTTGCTGGTTCATTTTGTCAATCAAAGGCTGGGTGTAATTGTTCAAACACGCCACGCCAGCAGCACAACTGAGCACATGCCCATGATGAGTTCCAGAGTGGAATACCTGACCGCTTTCGTTGAGCTTCATGATTTCGTCCGCGCCTCCTACCGCTCCTATAGGTAGTCCTCCCCCGATGGCTTTGCCCATAGTGGTTAAATCAGGCTTGACACCGAAGATTTTCTGCAGCCCACCCTCATCCATTCGAAAAGAGATTACTTCGTCAAATATCAACACAATTCCAAGCTCCTGGGTCAGCTCTCTCAGGCCTTCCACGAAGCTCTTTTCCAAGGTAATAAGGCCACCTGCTCCGCTTTGTAGTTCGAGAATGACGGCGGCAAGATCTCTTGCGTTTTCTCTTATTATGCGACTGCATGTCGTTAGGTCGTTTTGCGGCATTGTCAGAGTATTGCCACGCAATGCCTCGGGAACCCCCATCGACTCTGGCGAGGGTTTCGGATTCGTCTCTAGACCACAGTGAATAAAATCAGGAGCGTCGGGGTGAATCGACCACCAGAAGTCATTGCTAGTGCCATGATAACCACCCTCTAGTTTTGCAATTTTGCCTTTACCGGTAAAAGCTCTGGAGAGCGTGGCTGCCGCCATGCAGGCCTCAGTACCTGACATCATGAATACGGCTCTATCCACCGACTCAATCCGCTCACAGAGTATCCTTGCTAACTCGAATTCGTGCTTCGTTGCGTTACCGAATGAAAAACCGGTTTTACAAACCTCCTCTATCGCTTTTCGGATTTCCGGGTGGTTATGTCCGAGAACATTCGCACTAAAATTATTGTGGAAATCACAAAGACTGTGCCCGTCCACCGTCTGAACATATGCTCCCTCACCACTTTCGACAAATATAGCGTGCGGTCCAACTTTTACGATGGAGCGACTACCACCACCAGGGATATATTTCGTAGCTTCCTCAGCCATCTCTGCTGAAGTCGAGTACTTGTCTGTGAATCGCTTTGTTGCTTTTTCCAAAGAAAGTTTCATGAAAATTTCTCCATTATGCGATGACTGATTTTGGTACGAATTCTCGGTGCCGATGAAGTGTGTTGAGTCAACAAGTAAGTCCACGGTCGTGGGAAAACTGGTCTGCGTGTTAGCGGCGCAGCAGCCAGCACTCTTTTATAAAACATCTCGTACAATGAGACGCCCAAGCTGACCACACAGGCCAGCAGGTTTTCCATCAATCTTCGGTAACCGTAATTTTGTATATGCATAACTTACCACAGGGGCGAATGGCAATGCCCGAACGTAAGGGCTTTTTCGTGCTCCGTTGTCTTGATTGCCGTGGATGGCGTTTTCCGTCGTGCTCAACTTCTTATGAAAGACACTAACACCAAAACTCTGCGCTATCGCCTATCCAAAGGTAGTTGCGTAGAGAGGCTGGTATGATCGGACGTGGCAGGCTTTGCAGACAGAGATTGGGACTGAAGGCCGGCATGGTGCTGCGCTGAAGTCTCCGGCGCCCGGCACGATGGCCGACGTTATAGTCAACCATGCCGGCAATGCGTCCGGCACAAACCAGAGGGAAAATCGGAAACTCAGGTAGTGGCGCGTACCGATATTGATCCTCAAGGTTTGCGCTGAGATAATGTTTCATTCGTGAATGACATACTCGCGGCTCCTTAGAGTCCCCTAAGAGAGTTTGTGCGAGCGGATGCCACAAAACGTCGCGAACACGCCGCGGGTCCGGAGAGGGATATGAACGGGTACGAGTTGCTTGAGCGTCTGGTGCAGTTCGGAGAACTCACCATCATCGACCACGATGGCCGGCGAATTACCTTCGGCCAGAAAGAGAGTGGCCGCGACGAACCCTGTGTTACCTGGCGCCTGAACAAACCCGGCGTCATCAACCACATACTCACCAACCCTCGTTTGAACCTGGGTGAGACCTATATGAACGGCAACTGGGATATTGCCCAAGGCACCCTGCACGACCTGCTCTCGATACTACGCATCAACCTCGAATCATCGGTCGCCCCGAGAAACGGACGAGCGACACTGATGAGCACTATGGGACGTATCCTGCAATCATGGAACAGCATCCGCACGAGTTACCGCAACGTCGGTCATCACTATGATCTGGACGAAGTGCTGTTTCGAGCATGCCTCGACGACGACCTGCACTATTCCTGCGCCTACTTTGAACATCCCCAAATCACCCTTGAACAGGCACAGCGCGCAAAATGCGACCTGATCGCGGCCAAGCTCTGCCTAGAGGACGGCCAACACGTGCTCGATATCGGCTGCGGTTGGGGCAGCCTCGCCATTGCGCTTTGTCAGGCATTCGACATTCGTGTCACCGGGCTCACACTCTCGCACAAGCAGATGCAGACGGCCCGCGCCAGGGTCAGGGCCTGCGGACTCGAAACCCGCATAGACATCCGTCAAATGGATTACCGCGAACACACCGGACGCTACGACCGCGTGGTTTCGGTGGGGATGTTCGAACACGTCGGCAAACGCAATTACACGACCTTGATGCGCAAGATATCCGATTCACTCACATCAGAGGGAGTCGCGCTGCTGCACACCATCGGCAGCCGACTGCCCCCGGCACCCACCAACGCGTGGATCCGTCGCCACATCTTCCCCGGCGGTTACCTGCCGAGCCTCTCCGAGGTGGCCCAAAGCGTGGAAAAAAGCCATCTGCACACCGTCGATGTCGAGATCTGGCGCGAACACTATGCCATGACCCTCGCCGCCTGGAACGCCAATTTTCAGCGGCACCGTGCACGTTTTGTACATGAACGCGGTGAGCGATTCTGCCGTATGTGGGAGTTCTATCTGGTCATCTCTCAGACCTCGTTTGAAGCCGGCATCACCACGGTGCAGCACTGGCAACTGGCACGCCACCACCTGGCGGTACCGATCACTCGCAACTATCTCTACCAGGACTCGAAGGGGGCAGCCGGGATAACGGCGCAAGCCAGCCTTCTCAAAGCGACCGCGTCCGGGACAGAAGACAGCGCCGCGCCCCAAGCCGCCCGGTCTGATCATCCACAACAAGGCAAGGGATAGGAATTTACTTCCGGCAGAAGCGGGGCCTTGGGCCATCAGCGGGCCCGGGAGCCGGCTAGTAGTTCACCTGAAACCGCAGTGATATCGCCTCACCCTCGGGATCTCCGTGTACCACGTCTCCAGAGATGTCAGGCTTAAGCAACGCCAACATAATCCGTATGTGTTCGCCATGGTAGTAGTTGACGCCAAGGGTCGCGACGGACGTTTCGGAACCCAGGCCATTGTCGCGGGCATCGAGAAAACTATAGCGTGCAACCAGCTCCCAGGCGCGACGACCTTTAGTCTTGACTCGGCGCAGCCCGCCATCGCGCAGTCGATGGGCTTCACCCGTGAGAAAATAGCTCCCGGTGACATAGTAGCTATTGAAATCCCACTCCCGGCCGGTCACTTCCTCGACGTTTGTGGCCAGGTACTCGGCCTGAAGCAACGCCGAGCCACGCTGCCATATGCCCTCGAGGCCGTAGATTGTTGCGGTGTCTGCGGCAAACTCGGCGCTGCGTGACACGCGGTCGCCGGTATCTACCTCGGCGCGCTCTGCAATCCGATAGTCATTACCATTAAGGTCGCGCGATGATGCAGAGGCACCGACGTGAATCGTCTCCGTATCCGTGTTGCGCGGATACCAAACGAACCGACCGCTAACGGCGGTGGGTGTACTCTCTTCGTAGTCGTCGTCCTGGTCGTCTTCCTGCATGTAAGAGAAGGCCCAGAACCGCTTCTTGTTGCCATCCCGAAGGTGCAGCCCCCAGCTCTTGCCGGGAGTGAATGCGGCGCTCGCCATCGAGCGTTCGATGGTCAGAATCCGATCAGCGCTGGTGTTGCGTTCCAATCCGATTGCTTCCTTTGTCTTGCCGAGCGTGAAGTCGCCGTATCGCCATTTGTTGTAACGGATGTAAGCGCTGCCCAAATCTATGTCGGCGTCATTGGAATCCTTCGAAGCATCAACCTGCAGGCGGCCTTCCCATCCCATCGGGAAGTCGTAGTTGATTTCTATTCTGGCGTTACGGATTTCGGCCTCACTGGTCGTACTGTCATCACCGCGATCCCAGAATGACCCGTAATGATCGGCATCGAGGAAAAGCCGAGCGCCGATATCCAATCGATCGGCAAACGTCTTTGTTTCTTCGGCTACCTCCGGCGTGTCCTCTGCGGACATTGCGCTACCGGCACTCGAACTGATAAAGAAAACCAGAGCGTGTGCGACAGCACATTTCATTGATCGGTCTTCCGCCCTACAAACTGGATCTTCAGACGCGCAGTATCTCGCAGGAAACTCACAGATTCTATTTCTACGTTCTTGATCTCGGTACCCAAGCGCTGCGTCAAGTCTTCTATCAGTTCCGACCTGCGCTCGGGCACGATGTTCTCGATCTTCTCGTATTCGATAGTCTGCTCTTCGAGGCGCGGTATCAGCGCGCTCGCCTCGGTGATATAGGCAACTAAGCAAATGATGACAACCAACGCGAGCAGCTCAAGGTGCGTCATTGTGCCTACGCCAGACAGCAGCGAGATGGCGATCACGAGAAATAGATAGGTCATCTCCTTGATGGTGATCGACTCGGTACGATAGCGAAGCATGGCAAATATCGCGAAAAGTCCGAACGCAAAACCCATTGAGATGTCGACACTTGCCAGCTGGCTCGTGATCAGAAACACACCGAGGCCAAACAGAATGAACGAGTTGGCGTAAGCCCGATGTTGTGAGAATCTGAAGTAAACAAACCGAACCAGCACCAGAGTCGCCGTTGTGTTGATCACCAGCCGAATTAGAAAGTCAAGGTTCAGGTTTTCCATCAGGCTGCCAACTCAATTTGTTGGACCGGCAATCTGCGCAACATCGGCTTGAAGCGGTTCTTTTTCAATGTGCCGTTCCGGTCGGTCATACAGGCGCCTATGCAGTACTTGCTTAACGACACCGGCAGGTAGCTGTGCTTGCGTACAAAACGAGCAAACGGCGACCCTCCGACCCTACTCTCACACTTTTGCTCGGTCACGAAATAGTCGAGTATGTACGTGAAAGTTTCGGAACCCGGCCGACTGAATCTCAGATCGAAATCCATCGTCAGCCTTTCCTGGATCGAGTTGCACCAAAAGGTGACCCGTCTATAGTTCACGTAAAGCTGCGCTTGCAACGACAGAGCTCCAACTACCTCGTTGGCCTCGGGGCTCGGCCACCGAGCGCGCTTCTTCACGGTGCGCTGTGTATTGGTTTTCAACTTCGTCTCCAGGAACGACACATCGGTTTCTCGATAGCGGCGATAACGATATTTGTGACGGGTGAGTTTGCCATTATGGTGATCGAGATAATAGTGCCACTGCGGTGTATCTAAATAGGTATTTTCGTAGGTAAAAACACGCGTACCCCCACTTTCCAGAACGGTGTACTCCTGATCCAGGGTCGCCAGTACCTTGGGGAGCAGCTCCAGGGGCATCAGGAATTTCGAGTCGATCCGATCCGGCAGTACCACCGACGCCTGGGCTTCAAGCGTATGACTTGCGAACGTCCCCAAGGTATCCGAGGGGGGCGCCATATCGGGGTTCGGGGAGCGAATTTGCTCGTGGTCATCCCGATACCGGGCCGTATTGAGAAACATCATCCTTCGCCCTCTAAAAACGCTGTCCGGGAATTCGCAACCACAGCTCGGCCGAGAAACTCATCGTGGTTGGCTCTCCCAGTACGGCAGGCTCGTCGAACACGATACTACCATCGCCAACGTAGCCGATTCTATTCCAGTTCTCGCCATCCCACTCGCCGATTTGCATCATCGTCGCAACCCCTTGAAACCATACCTCTTCAGAACCGAAGTCGGATTCCTCGATATCGATGAGCCCGATGACCCGATATGCGCCCGTATCCTCGCCGATCAGATTCATCACGATGTCACCGTCCTCCTGCCGTGGCGCTTCCGCCCATGCCGGCACCACCACCAGGTTCCCGGCGAGGTCTACGTACTCGAAGGATCCGTTGCCGTCGATGAAGCTACCGCTGACGCTCGTGATATTGGAATCATCACATACGGTGGCCTCGTCGACGATGGTCGATTCGGTCTGAGGTATGTTCCCGGCAACCGCTGAGCGGATTCGCTCTTCGAGTGCATCTATGAACTGGCGGGAGGACGCCAGCTCCTCCTCCGGTGTGTCGGTGAGCAATTGAATTCGATCGACTTCGGCATTGAGCGTGTCCGCATCCCAGATCTCGTCGAGTAGCTCGAGCAATCTAGTGTGATACTGATCGCGATACTCGGGAATGTTATAAAGGCGTGAGTGGATACGCCCGTAGCGATACAGGGGTACCCCGTTGGGGCGGAAGGGATGTCCCAGCTCCATCGCTCCGTCGGTTCCCCACGGGATGTAGTGGAACTTGCCCGAGACGGGATCGTGATACACAAAGTAGTTGTTGGCATTGCCGGCGGCTCCATCCCAGTGGCCCGTGATCGTCTCCATGGCCCAGAAGTCGATAAACGCGTCGAGATCGACTATATCGCTCAACAAGTTAGGAAGATTCAGATCATCGGCTTGTAAAGCCGAGACGACCAAATCCAGATCCGAGCGGTCGTTCATCAACTCATTGGTCTTGAGCTGAAAGTTCTCTTTCAGCAGTTCGCCGAAGTCGGCCACCTGCGCTTCGTAAAGATTACCTTCGTCATTCGCCTCACCGAAGCTGCGCCGGAGAAAGTGCTTCTTCACGCTCTCTACATGCGTGTAGATGCCAAGATTTCGCCCGTTGATGCTGACGCGCGCAAAATTACACCGCGGCGCGGACAGGCCCGCATCCCGGAACAGCTGGTAAGTGATGCACTGGTGCGTGTTGCTGGGATCCTGTCGGTTGTTGTTCAGCGTCATGCGCTCAAGGCTCTTAAGGCGCCGGCCGGGCACGTGTGTCCCGAAATTGAGCTTCACGGAAGGTCGGCTGGCTGAGATCGATCCGAGGAACCCCTTCTTGCGAATGTCGACGTCCCGCAGCACCTTGTCATCGACCGTAACGGTCGCCTTGAAATGGGTATAGTCGGGGTACTCTTTCCAGCATCCGGAAAATACCTTCGGCAACGAACGGCCTTCAATCCTCATCACATCGTAATCGCCTGCATCCATCTGGATATCTATGTCCAGCACGCGGTTCGATACGAACATCTCATCGCTCGTGTCAACATCCGAGCTTACGCTGGGTGTCTGCAGATCCGAGTTGGTGGCGACCGAACTACCACCACTGGGCCCGCAACCGGCAAGCAGGGCCGCGGCGATCAAACATATCGACATCCGATTGAGTAAACGCAACAGCACTCCCCTCGTGATCAGCTCCTATTCTACCCTAGGGTTAAAACGGAGTAATGTAGGGTTGAAACGCTGCCCCATTTGGTCTGTCACGACGAATCCTTCATGAGTACATGAGTATAGGAACCATTAAGTTCGATGACTTCATAATTGATTGCTTCACTGTCGGCGAGATCTGAACCTTAGTTCTGAATCTTAGTATAGGAACCATTAACACCCTGCTCTGAGAAACCTGCAAGTAAGATTTGATGGCTACAGGCCATTTCCTACAGCACTCTCAAAAATAAGAAGCTCAAGAATAGGAAGGCAGATTACCTGCGCCGGTGGACAGCAGACCAGCGCGTCTGTTCATGCAAAATGTATGGTGTTGCTACTGCCCTGCGTCGGAGGATTCGAGGCTGAGTTCAGCCTGTTGTCTGATGAAGTGTCGCAACATCTCTAAATGTTCATCACTGAGGTTTGCATAGGAGGGCATTCCGCGACTGCGCAAAGCACCATTGCGAACGACTTCTGCAAAAGCATCGGCTGATAACACAATAGGACTCGCACGCAGATCCGGTGCAAGCCCCCCTGAAATGGCCGTGTCGCCATGACACCAGCTGCACTGGCCATAAACGTCTTGGCCTTTCAGCGCGATCGCATCGTTAACCTCGATAAAGGGCGCTTCTGCAATCTTAGGTGGAGCGGGCTTTGGCTGTGCAGGCAGGGCCTGATCACCCTTGAGTGAGAAGGCGACCAGGCGACGCATCTGTAGCCCGTAAGCCCAGCCCAGATCGTATGCTTGTTGTTCACCCATTGCAGCGTAGATAGAACCCCATCCCACCAGTAGCGCGACATATTGCGTAGCGTCGATACGATAAGTGATCGGGGGTGCGGCGATACCTAATCCTAAATGCTCTTTCCACAATATTTCTCCCGTCCGCGCATCGTAGGCAACCAGGTCACCATCGGCTCTCCCTTGAAATACCAGGTTCCCTGCTGTGGCAAGGGTCCCAGGATTCCAGTCAATGGGCAGAGGTACAGACCAGACTTGCTTTTGTGCAACCGGATCCCAGGCCTGTAAGCTCCCGGAAACATTGTCCGTATCGCTCTCATTGGTGAAAGCGACGCCCATTCCTTCCGTTGGCGAAGGCGCCTGCCAGTCTGGTGATTGCCAGTTATCAAGGTCTGTAAGGCTATCGTCAAAGTGAAAACGCTGGTGTATCGTGGGGATAAAGACCAAGCCCAGATTTGGATTAAAAGACATTGGGGGCCAATTGTGGCCGCCTAAAGGCCCGGGTGTGATCTGGAAACTATGATCTTCATAACGCGATCCGGGTACCTCAACAGGACGACCGGTCTTGAGGTCAATTTTTGAAGCCCAGTTCACTTCGGCGAATGGCTCGGCTGAAATGAGCTGGCCTGTAGCCCGGTCTATGACATAGAAAAACCCATTTTTCGGAGCATGCAGAATGACCTTTTTGGGCTGACCTGCAATTGTGAGATCAGCCAGAACGATATCCATGTTGGAGTTGTAATCCCACGTTTCACCCGGTGTCGTCTGGTAGTGCCATTTGTACGCGCCGGTATCGGGATCGAGTGCGACAATCGAACATAAGAAAAGGTTATCACCGCCACCTGGGCTGCGAATTTTCTGGTTCCACGGCGCGCCGTTGCCTGTGCCGATATAAACCGCGTCGAACTCGGGATCGTAGGTGAACCCGTGCCATGCATTGCCGCCGCCACCATATTTCCACCATTCTCCGGTCCATGTTTTTGCGGCCATCTGCATCGCTTCGTTCTCGAAGCCAAGCGCAGGGTTGCCGGGCACGATAAAGAAGCGCCAGGCTTGTTTGCCGGTTGCAGCGTGGTACGCCGTCACGTATCCCCGGCCGGGGCCGTTTTCGGTACCTCCATTGCCAATCAGGACTTTGTCTTTAAAGACCTTTGGTGCGCCGGAAATATAAAGGGCCTGTTCCGGATCGGTAGTCTGGGTACTCCACTGTAACTCGCCGTTTTCTGAGCTTAACGCGATCAGTCGGCCGTCTACCGTCGCAAAAATTACCTGGTCGTGCCAGAGTGCTACGCCACGATTGCCATGCAGAAATGAAGCGCGCATTCGCTGGCCACTGTGCTTTGCAACCTCAGGGTCGTATGTCCAGCGTGGAGACCCATCGGTGGCATCCACTGCGTGTACGATATTGCGCGACGTAATGAAGTACATGATGCCGTCAGCTACCAACGGGGTTGCGGCGAGACCAGCGGTATCCGGCAAGTCGACGTACCAGTCAACACCGAGCTTTGCTACATTGCCGACGTGTATATCGGTTAATGGACTGAAACGCTGTTCGAAGTGTGTTCGTCCATAGCCCAGCCAGTCTTGAGTGTTGCTCATGTCGCTGAGCTTTGCATCATTCACCTCAGCCGAAGCGAAGCTCGCAATGCCTATCGACAAAAGTATGTAGCTGATGGATGGATTCCTCATTTCATCTCCCCCGAGTTGAGTATAGAAACCATTAACGCTCTATTCTGAGAAATCTGCAAGTATGATTTGAGCCCCAATTGGCGTCTGTTTTCAAGCGTCAATAATGCCCAACAGCCACAGGACACCCTGCCTGGGATCAAACAACAGCTCATCCGATATCAGCAACAGGGTGGTAGCTAAGCGGGATCTAGCAGCCCTTGGGCCACTCTTGCTCATCGGGCGGTGCTGTAAGTCGTGGAGAGAGGCCCCACTCCCCTATCTGGCCCAGAATCCGCTCGATCAGCTCCGAATCTGGGGGGCCGGGTCAGAGTCAGGCCATCCGGCGGAAAAGATCAGTCATCACACTAATTAATGAGTCCCATAGATTCATGAAGTCTAAAATATCGGCTTATATACCAGAGCCACCAAACCCAAATATTAGCCCAAGCGTGATGAGTGTCACTAAAGTGAGCGCTACCAATAATGACCACTTATATTTCCAGAGTAAGATGGGTAGCATGACTTCAGGTTTGAACCTTTCCCAAACGTCGGCTTGTCTGTACGAGGGTCTGGCTTTCATCCGCGCGTACCAAGCCTCCAAGTATGGGCGGCCTTCAAAAGGTTTATTCCCTAACATAACTTGGCGCGCCACAGTGACTGTCCAGACAACATCCGCAGCGCTATAAGTTTTACCGCAACAGAATTCGCGTCCACTTAAAGCCTGGTTGGCCCAATCAAGTTTTTGATGAATAGCTTTCTGTATTGCTTCAAAATGCTTTGTGTTACTAGCGTTTTGCATGAACGATTCGATATCTGCGATCTTGTTATCATAGATCTCTTTCATATCAGTTTGTCTACTTCTGTATTTACGAAG
>Ga0187833_10001672_pt1 | contig 24888 bp, 28 predicted proteins | sample ETNtaG_37_FD_167968 | JGI IMG/M metagenome (GOLD analysis project Ga0187833, IMG submission 167968) | Marine microbial and viral communities from oxygen minimum zone, Eastern Pacific Ocean - ETNP2014_SV_400_PacBio MetaG (Illumina Assembly) | ecosystem: Environmental > Aquatic > Marine > Hypoxic...
TTTTTTTTTTTTTTTTTTAGTTTCTACTAAATCGTCTTCTTATTAGAATAAGAATGATAAATAAAATTAATACTGCAATCGTTATCAATAAATAGATTACACTTTGTCTTTCACCTGATTCAAGATCAATTACTCTTCCTGTTATCCTATTGAATATCTTTTGTTTATCTGATCTTATTTCAGTTATATCTTCTTGATTTAATGTTAGTTCGCTGTTTGAAACACTCTTATTCTCTTCTGGAAGGGGAAGTATAACAAAACTGATAAAACTTGATTCTGCTAATACTGTTGTTAAGTTCAGAAGGATTATTGTTAAGATTATAAATGATTTAAGCATTCTTACTTAGTAAACTCTTCTTTTTATAAATAATTTTTTAAATACATAAAATTTATTTATTTATAACATGGACATTAACTTTGAAGATATAAAGATGTTTCTTGAATCTATTTCTTCTGATTATAATAAAGAGTTTGAAGCAACTCTTACAGGTAATGATCAAGGTTGTATAAAGAGTAGTGTTGTTCTTACAGAAATTATTTCAAGAAGATTTGATATTCCAATTGGTTACGAGAATCCAGGGATTAGGATAAAATGCGGTAAAGTTAATGAAACTAATCATTATTGGAATGAGGTTAGTGTTGGAGATAAGGTATTTCTTGATGCAAGATTTGGTCAATTTAATGAACAGTATATTGGTAGAATAAGGTTTGAAAAAATATATGATAGTTTTTATTCTGATCATGATTTTCATGGGTTGACAATATATGATGATAAAGGGCTTGCACAGTTTTATTCTAATCTTATGAGAATTGATGATTCTGATACTGAGTTTGCTTACATAGCTCTTTCTCCTTATCCTGATAATGCTAAGTTCATGCTTACTATAAATGACTCTGGTTCAACTGATTTCTTTCTAGAACAAGATGATCAAAGTAATCTTAAACGTGTCTCAGAGATGTTTACATCCTATTAATGTAGAAAGATTTAAATAAAGACATTGTAGTTTAATAATAGTTAAATAAAAAAGAGCGTGATATTGATGGCGATGGTTGCATGGTTAAAGGATCTTTCTAAAACAGATATAGGTATTGTTGGCGGTAAAGGAGCTAATCTTGGTGAGATGTTCAATATTGGTATGCCTGTGCCTGATGCATTTATAGTAACTGCACAGACATACAAGAGTTTTGTTGAGTCTACTAAATTACAGGATAGAATACTTAATTTATTGAAACCTCTTGACGTTAACAATACTGCAAGTTTGCAGGATGTTGCTAAGAAAATACAGGATATCATTGTTGAAACAGAGATGCCTGAAGATATCAAAGAAGAAGTTATTGAGTCATATGGATTATTAAGTCATCATTCAGAGGATGCAAAGGCTCATGATCTTGTTGATGCTGATATAGAACCTTTTGTTGCTGTCAGAAGTTCTGCAACTGCAGAGGATTTGCCCGAAGCAAGCTTTGCTGGTCAACAGGCAACTTTCCTTAATGTCAAGGGTGATGAAGCGCTGTTAAAGGCTGTGAGAGATTGCTGGGCATCATTATTTACTGCAAGAGCAATATATTATCGTGAAAAGAATAATTTTTCTCATGATCAAGTATTCATCGCTGTTGTTGTGCAGAGAATGGTTGATTCTTCTGTGTCAGGCGTGATGTTTTCTATTAATCCTGCAACCAATAGTGGTGATGAGATTGTTGTTGAGGCTGTAATTGGGTTGGGTGAGACAATTGTATCTGGTTCTGTTAATCCTGATCTCTTTATTGTTGACAAAAATAGTCTTGAAATTAAAAAGACAGAGATCAAGGAACAGGATTTTGCACTTATAAGAGATAAGGATAACAATACTTCTATCAAAAAAGATCTTACAAAAGAAGAAGGTGGTAAACAGAAGATAACCAATGAACAGGTTATTGAGCTTGCCAAGCTTTCAAAAAAACTTGAAGAGCATTACAATCTGCCACAGGATACTGAATGGGCTGTTGAAAAAGATAAAGTCTATATCGTGCAGACAAGAGCTGTGACTACTTTCAAAAAGAAAGAAGATGCTAAAGAAGGTAATGAAAAGAAGGAAGATGTATCTGAAGACTCTGAAGATGATGGAGGAGAACATAAGGTTCTTGTTCGAGGCGAGACAGCTTCACAGGGTGTTGCTTTTGGCCCTGTTTCTATTATTAAAGATGCTAGTGAATTAGAGATAATCAAGGAAGGAGATGTGTTAGTGACTGGTATGACTAACCCAGATATGGTTCCTGCAATGAAGAAAGCAAAAGCGATTGTTACAGATGAAGGTGGATTGACATGTCACGCAGCAATTGTCAGCAGAGAGATGGGAACTCCGTGCATTGTTGGTACAAAGAATGCGACCACTACTTTGAAGAATGGTAGTACTGTCACTGTCAATGCAACCAAAGGAGAAGTATATGAAGGCGCTATGAAGATTGAACAACCTAAAGCGGAAGCACAGCAAGTTGTTTCTAGTCAGGAGATCATAACTGCAACCAATGTCAAGGTAATCATGGATATTCCTGATTATGTTGATAGGGCTGCTAAGACTAATGCCGATGGTGTTGGATTGTTAAGACTTGAAATCATGATAGCTGAGTCAGGGATACACCCTGCTGAATATATGAGAACTGGTAAGAAAGAAGAGTATATCAAAATGTTAATGAAAGGCATTGGTACAATTGCTAGTGCGTTTAAAGACAAGCCTGTATGGATAAGAACTTCAGATATTAGGACAGATGAATACAGGAATCTTAAGGGTGGTGATAAAGAGCCTAAAGAGACTGACCCAATGATTGGGTGGCATGCTATCAGGCGTGCATTAGATGAACCAGATATACTTAAATCTGAGTTTGAGGCTGTCAAAAGATTACATGATCAAGGTCTTACAAATGTAGGCGTTATGCTTCCTTTTGTTATACGTACAAGAGAAGTGAGAAAAGCAAAAGAGATCATGCGCTCTGTTGGCTTAGAGCCACAACAGGATGTTGACTTTGGTGTCATGATAGAGACGCCTGCATCATGCTGGATAATTGAAGACCTTTGCAAAGAAGGAATTGATTTTGTCTCGTTTGGTACAAATGATCTTACTCAATTAACTCTTGGTGTTGATAGAAATAACCAGCACATTGCTAAACTCTTTGACGAGATGCATGTAGGTGTATTGTCAGAGATTGAGCGTGTTGTAAAGACATGTAAACGTCATGGTGTTAAGACATCAATTTGTGGTCAGGCAGGTTCAAGGCCTGAGATGGCAGCGTTCCTTGTTAAGATTGGGATAGACAGTATCTCAGCTAACCCTGATGCTGTTCATCATATAAGGGAAGTTGTTGCGCGAACAGAGAAGAAACTCATGCTTGATGCTGAGCGTGATAAACTTGATAATAAAACTGATTCAAGAGAACTTAGTGAAGAACAGTGATTGTTTTGCTCAAACTCTTGTGTAGATAATAAATAAACTCTTTTTCTATCTTTAATCTAGCTGTCTTAATTAATTTCTTATGATTAACGTTGCTCGGAAATATTATAACTGCTTTCTTTCCTAATGTTTTCTTTAGGTTTCTTAAGAACTTAAGATAAAGGCCGTCAATATCTTTCACACTAGTGTTTCTTCCATATGGCAGGTCTGTTATGATATAATTAAATTTCTTCTTTATATCTGTTGCGTCTTCTTTGATTAGTTTATAACTTTTAACTTTGTAATGGTCAAGATTTATTTTTGACCTGTTTAACTGTATTTGGTTTATGTCATAGCCAACTGGTTTTAAGTTTATTAAACCTGCTTCAATCAATATTCCTCCTGAACCACAGAACGGGTCAGCGATTCTTCCTTTCTTAACTCCTGTAAGATTAATGCACGCTCTTGCAAGTTTAGGTGAGAGTGATGTTGGATGCAGTTCTGGTCGAAGATGTGCTCTTCTTTCTTCAAAAGGTTCTTTGTTCTCATGTGTTAATAAGCAACAGTATACTTTATTGTTTGCCAGTAGAAATTCAATTGATGTTTTAGGTGTTTTTAGATTGACTTTTGGATTCTTTAGTTTGTTCCATATGATGTCAGCAATATCTTTTTCTTTTAGAGTATCTTTGCTGTTACTTAAATGAAATCTTCTTACACAGAAATCCTTTTTGTATACTTTTTGCCAGTTAAAGTTTTGGATGTTCTTGGTTAAGTCTTTGTAAGTAGATTCAAATAAAAGAGTGTATGCTTTTTTTGTGTAAGCTAATCTTTCTATTAATTCATGTTTTATTTTTTTGTTGGTTATTAATAAACAATCTTTTAATCCATAATCATCAATCTCCAATAAACTAAATGCTTCTGTTATTGACAGTTTTAAGTTGTGTTTTGATAAAAGCAATAATGTCTTCATGCTGTTTAATACGCTACTAAACTACTTTAATCTTTCTATTACTATACATTTAAAAAGGTCATTTCATTCATATTTATAGAGTAAAAATGACTGATATTTCAGATATATTAATCGTCGGTTGCGGCATTGCAGGAGGTCCTGCAGCTATCCGTGCAGCAAGAGCTGGTAAGAATGTTACTCTTGTAACAAAGACTCAGCTAGATGACACTAACACTACTCATGCGCAAGGTGGTATTGCAGCTGTTGAAGAGAAAAATGTCTTAGCTGGTCTTGATAGTTATGAATCTCATATTGATGATACTCTTAAGTCAGGCGCTGGTTTATGTAAACCTGAAGTTGTTGACCGAGTTATAAGACAAGGTTATGAGTTTGTTATTCAGTTCATGGAAGAGTTAGGTGTTTCGTTCTCAAATCATCTTCATCAAGAAGGAGGTCATGATCATAAAAGAGTTTATAACACAGGTGATTCAACAGGCAGGAAAATGCAGGATGCGCTTGTTGCTGCAATACGAGATGAGCCTAACATAACAGTGCTTGAAGATCACGTTGCTGTTAATCTTATAACATTAAACAAATTAGTTGGGACTGATGCACCGTTTGATAAATGCCTTGGTGCTTATGTGCTTGATAAAGATACAGGTAAAGTAATGATTCTTGAAGCGAAGAATACTATTCTGGCTACTGGTGGTACTGGAAGAGCTTTTCAATATACTAGTAATCCGTCTAATGCGACAGGTGATGGTATTGCAATGGCATATCGTGCAGGTGCAAAGATTGCTAATATGGAATTTTTTCAGTTTCACCCTACTGTTCTTTATGAACAAAACCCTGATGATCCATCTGAACAACGTTTCCTTCTAACTGAAGCGCTACGTGGTGAAGAGATGGGTGCAATACTTACTTTACTAAAAGATTCAACAGATGATTTTGTAAGGAAGTATGATGGTAGGGGTTCGCATGCAACAAGAGATATTGTTGCACATGCTATTGATACTGAGATTAAGAAAGGTATCATCAATGAGAAAGGAGTTCCTCAAAAACATGTTTGGCTTAATGCAACAGCTGCACTTACTGGCAAGTCAGAGGATTTCATAAGAAGTAATTATGAGCAGATATATGAACATTGTATCAAAAAAGGAATTGATATTGCAATTGATCCAATTCCAGTCATACCTGCTGCGCATTATACTTGCGGTGGTGTTATCATTGATGAAAATGGACTTACTGACATACAATCACTTTATGCAATCGGCGAAGTATCATGCTCAGGATTAATGGGTGCTAATAGATTAGCTTCTAATTCGTTGCTTGAAGGAGCTTATTACGCAAAGATTGCTATTGATCATATAATTGCAAATGAACACTTAGTTGTTGATTATAGAGTTCCAATAATACCATGGAAAACAGGATCAGTTGAGACAGAGATGGATGTTGCTACAATGAACCAGTACTGGGATACTATAAGGACAACCATGACAAATCTGTGCGGGATTGACAGAAATAAACAGAGACTTGAAGGCGCGTTACATATACTTGAAGGCATTGTTGAATATGCTGAAAAGACTTATGAGGAACGTTATCCTACTAATGAGATACTTGAGTTAAGGAATTTATCACTTATGGCTCAGCTGATTGCTCAATCTGCGCTTGCGCGAGGAGAGACCAGAGGTGGTCATTTCAGAGGCGATTTTCCTGAACAGAATGATGATCTTTATAGGAAATATACAGTAGCTCAGAAAGATTCTGGTATTTTGTTGTGATTAAACTAATTTAACTATTTTTTTATGTTGACTATTTCTTTTCAGTATAGAAACTTATAAATATATGTATATCTATGAATGATGTATGAAAAGAGGTAGACCTGTCAGATCACCTATTAGGCAGAACATAGTAGAGATACTTTATTTCTTAGGCAGAGGTTATGGTTATGATATCTATAAAATCTACAAGGCTGTCTTTCCACAGGTAACTATGAGATCAATATATTATCATCTTAAGAAAGGTGTTGCAATCGGAGAATTCAAGATTGATAAAATCGAGAAAGAACGAGGTAACTTTTCGTGGGGTAGTGAAGTTGAGAAGATATATTATGCCCTTGGAACAAAAGCAATGCCTGTTGGTAATGATAAAGTAAGAGATTATGTCAATAAAATAAGTTCAAAGAAAAAGAGTGTTAAAAAATGACTGATGAACTTGTGAAATACATCCTGAAGAACAGAAAGATTGGTCATACTGATGGAGCTATAAAAGAATCTCTTAGAGGCGTTGGTTATACAGGGAGTATGATTATTGAGGCTTTTGATTCTGCTGGCAAGACCTCGAATAACAAGTTTTCATTCTTATCAAATCTTTCAATCAATAGATCTAAACCAAAAGAACAGTCTAAAGATTCTAATCCTTTTGATCTAAAAGATATACCTCTTGTCAACTTTTTCAATAATAAGAAGATTATATTGCCAGTCCTAACATTAACTATTCTTATTGTAACAGGCATATTTGCTTTTGAGAGTTCTGTCGTTAAGAACGGTTTTGGATCTGTCGCAGGGAATCTTGTATCTGTTGCAGGGAAGGTAGTTAATATATTTAGTTTTGAAGGAAAGACATGTGGTACTGATCTTAATATAATGATGCTTGGTGGTTCTGAAAAGGTATGCTATATCAAAGGAAGTACAGGTATAGGAATACAATTCATGTTGCATAATAGAAATAATAAAACAATTGATTCAGTTAATGTTATCATACAAGGCAGTAAGAAAGAATCAAGGTTCAGCATTGGAGGTCCTGTGAATGGTGGAGATATTCTCGCAAAAGTAATCACTTACGATGCCGATGAATTTGGTGATATAGGTCATACAGAGATAGTACCTGTTATAGCTAATGAACCTTGTTATAGAGAATCGCTTGAAATGCTTAAGATGAGAGAGTGTGTTATATAATCTTAGTTTATCTTCTTGAAGAAACCTATTAGTGCAAAAGCTTCCCTTTTAGTAAGCATTGATTTGCCAACGATTTTTTTCCATACCTTTTTCTGTGTTTCTTCTTTTTCTTTTGTTGAGAATTTACTTCTCTTAATTATCTTGCTTATTTCTTCTAACAATATATCTTTCTCTTTCTTTGATGCAAGTTCTGTTTTATCTGACTTATCTTTTTTCTTGAACAGTTCGTAAAGCATGATTGATACTGAATGACTAAGATTTAATGTCTTATATTTATCTGCTGTAGGAATCTTAACAATAAAATCACATTCAAGAATTTCTTTGTTGGTCAAGCCATCACTTTCTCTACCGAACACTAAAGCTACCTTGCTTTTTGTACTTATTTTGTTAGCTAATTCTTCAGGTGTTAACGGGATTCTTAGTATATTATAATCATTTCCTGTCTTTGCAGTTGTACCAATCACATAATCAAACTTTTTTAGGAATGGAAATTTCCTTACTTTTGCTTTCTTAAGAATCTCTTTTGCGTGCTTTGCTCTTGATATAGCATCAAGGTTAAGATGGTTGCACTTTGGATTTATCAATAATAAATCTTTGAAATCAAAATTACCCATTGCTCTTGCAACTGCACCAATATTGCCTTCATTTTCAGGTTCAACTAAAACAACTGTTATCATATTAGATTTATTTTGTTTTATTGGTTAATAAGGTTTTTGATTTGTTTGTATTTTAATAATGTCTTCAGAGCAGTAGATGAGCATTGATTATCATTTCTAACTTTAAAATACGTTTGAAACAAATAAAATAAATCAATGAGCAACAAAAAACAGGAGAAAGTTCTATCAATTAAGAAGGTTCTACCTATAATTAATACTTTTACCAAAAAGAAAACTACAAATTTAGAATATCTTCAGCGTTTTTGTGTAATATTAACTCTTTATCTTCTTCTTTTAGATTAGATTCATTTATCTTTAGCAAAGCAACACCTTGGCTATCGTAAGGAACGTCACTTCCAAAAACTAATCTCTTAAAACTATATTCATAAACTGCCTGATTTATTCTCAGAGTCCTTGCATGAATAGAAATATCTGAATATAAATTCTTATATCCACTAGCTTCTTCCATTATCTTGAGGCCATTTCCAAAAAAATGAGCCATTATTATCTTTAATTCTGGGAACTTCCTGGCTATATTTAGAATCTTTTTTGGATGAGAACCTTTATGATCAGTTCCACTATGGATTAGTATTGGGATACTTTTTTCTTCACATAATTCATATATCCATAAAAAATCTTGATCGTCTACTTCGAAATCCTCTCCTTTAGGATGTAATTTAATTCCTTTAAAATCCTTATCTAATAAACTAATTAGCTCTTCTTTTAGAATTTCTTTAGGGCTAAATCTTAAGAAAGGAATTATCCAATTTATTTCTTTTGATCTTTCTAGAATTTCTAAAGATTCTTTTATCATTTCTTGATGATTTCCACTAAAAGGAAAAACCACAGTCTTGTTTATCTTCCATCTATCCATAGATTTTTTTAGATCTTCAAGATTTAATACTCCTCCATCTAAATCTTTTCCAATGTGGCCATGAAAATCAATTATCATTTTCTTCTTCTCCTATTTGTATTCTTTTTAATCTAATAAGTCCCTTTCATAACAATTTGCAATATAACTTCTTAACTCTTTAGCAGCAGCCCCATTAATCCTAGAATATTTCTCTAACCCTTCTTTCTTGGCATAGCTGATTATATCATCTGAAAAATTTCTCCTTGAATCAATCATTCTTACAAAAGGTTCTAAATATTTATTATCTTCTAACCCTCTTGAACATGTTTCTACAATATTTGATAGATAATCTCTTAATTCATTGTTCTCTAATCCTTCTTCTATTCCAACTCTCTCAAATCTCTTTAGTTGTTCATAAGAAGGAATAATTATTTCTCCATTTTTTGGAAGAAACAATCTATTAGCTGCATAATTACTATCTGTGTTAATAGCTACTCTTGGATTCTCATTATCAATGTATTCAGTAATTCCCTGATAAAGTGCAGCCAGTGCAATTACATTAGATAACTTATTTGAATCTGCAGCTCTTGATTCAATAGTTCCAAAGCCGGTAAGCCTTAGCGGTCCCCAAATACAATTAAGTTCATCAAGACCTTCAGCATCTAGGTTATTTGCTCTTAGAATTTCCATAAAACTGTGATAACATGCTTTTTGTCTATCAAATGTAGCTGCTAAAGATTCAGGATAATCTAAAAGTTGTCCTTGAAGTGGCATATCTCTAAAAACCTCATTTCTATAAACATCCACTCTATAATCTTTTTTATGATTAGCACCAAAAAAGAAAGGACTTGAGGACATAAAGCTAAACACTGGATCCATTGCCTGCATTAATAGATACTGTTTATATCCTTTTTCACTTCCTTCTAATATATCTACATGTATATGTGTTCCTGTTAAATGATGCTCTAAATTCCTTAGATAGTCTCCAAGTATTATTCTTTTTCTCATCCCTCTTGGTCTCTCAGAATCTCTTGACTCTACTTCTGATTCGTTATGTAATGAAGAAGTAGGGATAGATCTTAATCCAAGAGTGTCAGTAATTTCCTTTAATATTTTTAATCTTTCTTCGAATGAACTATATATTTCACTCAACTCACTCTTAGGTGGAGCGACGGTTTCCCACATTGTTCTTGATAACTCTGGCATTATGTCTCCATTATTTTCTGGACTTCCAACTACTTCTGAAGCCCTATTTGATAATGTTCCATAATTATCAATAAGGTGTCCTTCTAATTCAATACCTATTTTAGCTACCATCTTTACACATTTCTTCTCAATAATAGTGCTTTCAAATATGTCAGAAATTTCCCATCCAGTCTGTGACTGGTGGCCTAAAATCAATTTTGGTTGAAGCTATGGAATATTTCTGAGCATCATAGAAATCTTCTAAGATTTCTAGGACACAAAAAATGTCTTACATTTTTTCGTGTGTTCAAGAACCACCTGAAGTGAGTAAGCTATGCTTCAAGCATGCCACTCTTCTGTAAAAGGGTTGTTCTTGACATATATAAAAATTATTATGCTATTTTTTGTATAAATAGAAAAGTATATAAATAAATCATCCTTTTATACAAAAAATGAAGGCAAAAATTAAGAAATTATTATTTGAGCATTCTGTTAACTCTAGGGATACATCTAAGAGACTAGGTAAAAAGACAAGAACAAGTCAACAATCAGCACATTATCTGCTCAATAGTTTGAAAAAGAAGAAACAAATAGAAGGAACAGTAACTATAGTAGATGCAATTAAACTTGGGTTTATCCAAGTGATTGTTGGTGTCAATTTCTTGAACCCTGCATTAAAGAAAGAGATAATTGATGAATTGAAAGAAATACCCTCAATTACATCAATAGAAGAATGTAAAGAAGGAATTGATCTATTAGTTGGATACACAACACAAAATCTCTCGGCATTTAACAAACTTCATTCAGAAATGACTTACAAATTCTATAAAAAATTAAAGACAGATTTTGTTTTCCCAATTATTGTATCTCATGAATATAATAGAAATTATCTTTCAAGAAAGTTCAAAGATACAGATATGATTTTATTTGGAGACAGAGATCTAGAAAAATTATCTGAAAATGAAATGAGTGTCCTTGAAGAGTTGGTAGAAAATCCTGATAACAGAATAATTGATATCTCAAATTCCTTGAATATATCAGTTAAGTCAGTAGTTAGAATAAAAAAAACATTAGAAAAAAAAAGTATTATACGAGGCTATACTTCAATATTAAATTACTCAAAATTAGATATTAATAGACAGATTATCTTTCTTAAATTCTCCAGTGAAGGGATTAAACAAATCGAGAAGTTCCATACATTTACAAAGTATGATAAAAATATTGTTAATTTTATGAAAATAATTGGTGAATTTCAATTAGCAGTATTTGTAGAAGATCTTAAAGATATTGAAATAATTAAAGAGATTAGAGCTAACTTCCCAATTGAAAGTTATAGGGTAATTAAGTGTGAAAAGATTCATAAGAAAGGATATTTGCCTTTATTATCATGACTTAAATGTTTTATTCAGAATGAATATCTTTATGATTCTTGAAGTGTCTGGTCAATATAATCAACGAGCTGTTCTTTTAATCTATCTCTTTCAGTACGCAGTTGCTTTATATCGGTAACAGCTCTCCTGCTACTCTGAATTTGTGAAGCTCTGCCATTACTTCTCCATATGCTTGCTGAAGCTCAGCTTTTTCTGTTGCTAAGTTTATATATGTTTGGCTTCCTATCACTTCCTCCTCTGTTAAAGAAAATGTGTTTGTTTCTGGATTAAATCTCTCAACGAAGTAGCCAAGTGCTTCAGGATGTGCGATTATTTGGTTATATGTGTCTTCACCAATTATTCCTTTTAGATCAGCATCTGGTTCTTTGTTTTCTGTCAAATATTGATTTACTGCTGTTGCTAAAGTAAAATCTTCACTTACAAAATCTTGTATGGCTCTTTGGTAATCTGCTTTATTAGGAGAATGCGGGAGATCTTTTAGATGCCCGGGAAACATATGCCTTGCTTTTTCATAAACTGGCTTAAATGCTCCACTTGTAATTGCTCTATAATACCTCATATTTTGATTTATTCTCTGTATTTTAGAAGTCCATCTTTCTTTTTCTTTCTTAGTGAGCCAAAGTCTATCCAATAATCCCATCAATAGTTAGTATCTTAAGAATCTATATAAAATTTATTATAATTAACTTAGAACTGCTTTGATAATAGGTACAAACACCATAATAATTAACATAACTATGAAGAACAGACTGATTTTTGCCCAGATCGTTCTTCCTCTTTTCTCTCCAAACTTATAAACTAATGGGATTAATAACATTCGTCCGCCATCAACAGGGCCAAGAGGTAATAGATTTGCTAGGCCCAGTCCTAGGGTTAATATAAATATCCATACAAATAAACCAAAGATCCAGATCATTGTTTTGAAATATGCTTTGTCTTCATCCTTGTATCTTTGTTCGATATATACTCCAATGTAACCTTTAGTTGCATTATCTGGATTTTCTGTTGCTTCAATTGTATAAGTGTTTTCTTGATTTCCAATCATGACAGTCTCTTTAGGTTTTAAGTTAGTGAGCGCTCCAATGAATTCTGTGTTTGTAATTATCCTCTTGCCATCTACTTGATTGTAAATCACATCTTTTTCTAACCCTGATTTTATTGCAGGATAATCTTCTACAAGTGTTGAGAATGAGAAGCCGATTGGTTCAACAACTGCATCATGTATTGGTGGTAAGATGAATGAGATTATTAAGAAAACTAAAGCACCTAGTATTATATTAGAAAATGGGCCGGCTGCAAATATTGACAACTGAGTTTTTTTATCTCGTTGGATTAATTCTTTTTCATCAGGTTCTACAAATGCTGCAGGTAAAAAGGCGAACATAGCAAACCCTGAACTTTTAACATGTATCTTATGTGCTCTTGAAACAACACCATGGAAAAACTCATGTATTACTACTACTACGAATAATGCTATCATGCCATGCCAGAATGGTACAAAGATCGGGCTTCCTGGTATTGGTATGCCTGGTAATATAGGAGTTACAACAGGCGCTGCGTCTGGTTGTGTTAAAAGTGTTATAAAACCTTTCAGTATGATGAATACCATTATCATCATGCCAATATAGCCAATAACAATACCAACATAAGCTCCATATATGATTAATTTAGGATATTTTAAAGCAATTCTGTCCATCAGCTTTAAGCCTAGCTTTGTACGGTATAAAGCTATGAATTTTGCCTGGAATTCAAACTTCTTCCTGTTGATATAAATAAGAAGAAAAATAATAAGGTAGAATGAAATTACTAATTTGTACTCGTATAGGGCCGAGTATAGGCTCATTTTTTACGTACGTTACGTAATGCCTTAGAACCACATTTTCTGCATTTGATCTTTCCAGCTAATACTTTCATGCTAGGTGCTCTAATCTTGCTCTTGCACACTTTACATACAAAAATATTTCTGAAGAGTCTTGCTTCAGCTTCCTGGAATTTAACCATAAAAAATCACTCCTGACTTTTTAGGGTTAAGCTCAGAAACTTCTAGTTTCTGTTGTTTTACCATTTTTATGCAGTTTTAACCTGTTTCATTATCTTTTGGTCCAAGATTTCCCAGTAAAGTATATTACAACCTTCGATACATTCTGACTTTAATTCTTCTGGAATTTCCATATCGAATGTCTCGTATGTTTCAGCATCCATTATGTTTGCTGTTTTGCCGTGTATACTTAAGACCTGGGCAGATCTTTTATCTACTATCGGAACATCAATATTATCATGTCCGGGCATTACGGTCTCCCTCTTTTTTCCATCAATTATTCCTACTGCCTGTATTCTTACTTTAGCGTGACCGTGTTTTCCTGGTCTTGACACTTGAGTATCTGTTACTTTGCACGCAGCTCCTTCGAGTATAACATAACTGCCTCTCTGTAGGCCACCTACGCTTGTTTGTTTGATTTCTGCCATTTATCTATCACTTCCTAATTTAATGTATATGAGAGAAATAAAGCCATATATAAATATTTGGTTTTGTGATTGCTGTTTGATGTCTTCAGAGAGAAGGATGATCATTGATTATTATTTTAAAAATACGTTTTAAATAAATAAAATAAATCCATACTCATCAACGGTAGAAAAAACTTCTACCAAAATATTAAAACAAACCAAACAATTTCTTGACTCTTGTTTTTGTTATCAGTCTTTTTAATTCAGATTCCCTCATGTCAGCATTTTCGAACTCTTTTTCTTTTTGTTTGAACTCAGGTGTATGGTGATAGTTTCTTCCATTCTTCACATGAAACTTATGCTTTTTGTGTAGTGTTTCATGGTATATTATATAATCTAATAAGGCAGGCTCTGCTTTCTCAAGTATTCGGCTTATTGATATTGTATCTGTTTGGTATTCATAACTTCCAAGTTTTCTTCTTGAATGCTGTCCCCATACTAAATTTGGCTTTTCAATAAGTCCGTAGAAATATCTCTCATTAATTCTGTTGAAACTCTCTTCAAGCACAGGGTGTGATTTATCTTTTGGGACAACAAGATGAAGCTTTTTGATGAATATGTTGTACATATCAATATTGGTTGTCTTTCTTTTATCCTTAAAGACTCTTGTCATGAGATCCTGGATTAGTCCCATCTTGATTTGTTTATCGACAGACCTCCACTTCTTGCTCAAGTGAAAATTTAATTTTTCTCTAGTATAACGTACATTTGCATTGAAATCCTTGAACTTGTTAGAATATTTAATAGAATATTCATGATTAAATTCTTTTTCAGGATAAAGCAGATTGAATGATTCTTCTATTAGGTTCATTGATTGTTATGTTTTAGAATTGGTTTATATGTTTTTTTGTTGTTCTTATTGATAATGCCTTCAGAGATGAGATGAGCATTGATAATTTTTAGTTTTAAATAAATAAAATAAATCAATGCTCATCAAAAGCAAGGGTAACTTTTACCTATTAAGAAACATTTACCAATTAAACTTTTATCAATCCTCAAAACAATCAATGATTCCTTGTGGGAAAGATTCTTGTTTATGTTGTTCAAGTATTACTATTAATTCATAAGATTTTATCAACTGAGAAAGCTTGTTTCTTACCTTTATCAACACATTATGGAACTCTTCATTATCTTTTGCGACAAGCTCTATACTGAGAGGATACCTGCCAATATATTTCTCAACATAATGTATGTTAGGTATTGTACTAAAAAAAGTTATTAATTCCCTTTCTTTCTTTTTATCAATGACATTGGTCTCAAGAAATATCATGAACATCATATAACCTAATTTATTGACATTAATTACTGGTCTATAGTTTGTGATTATCTTCTGTTTTTCAAGATTCTTTATTCTTTGTCTTGTTGTTTCAGGACTCATTCTAATTGAGGTAGCAATGTCAATTATCTTGCCTCTTGGTCTTTTGTTCAGTTCATTAAGGATCAACATGTCTTTTTTGTCTAACTTGAATGAATCTGGTTTATTCTTCTTTACTGTGACTAATTCTTTATTATTATCTTTAATAAAACCAATGGCTGCGTCTTTCATCACATTTAACCTTGTAAGAATCTCGTAGTTCTTTAGATTGTTAGATAATCTATTGCTTATCTCTGAGAATAATTCATCAAAATGGAACTTGTTTTTGGCAGTCATAACTATTATCAGATCCCATTTACCGCTGCAGCTTGCAACCCACTTGACAAATCTATGCGCTTTGAAATAATTTATTATCTCTTTTAATTTCTGCTCATTGAATTCCTGCAGTTGGATATTTATCAGGTATGTGGTAAATCCAATCTTTTCATTATCCACAGAAGCTACAAAACCTTTGATGGCTTTTTCCTTAACAAGCCTTTTGATCCTGTAATCAACAACCTCTCTTGATAATCCTACTCTTTTTGCAATATACAATGATGAAGAACGTGAATTACTCCACAATTCACATAAGATTCTCTTGTCTTTAGTTGTTATTTTCATTATATTATTACATTTAGCTTAATATATTAATAAATCTTATGCTTTTTGTAAGATTTAGTATCAATTCTTTTAAATATACTCTTTCACACCTTATTATTAGAATGAAAATGAAAAACTTAATCGCTGGATGGTCAATGACAGATAATTGTAACCTTGGATGTATTCATTGCTACAATAACTCTGGAAAGAAAAGAAAGAATGAACTTACAACAAGGCAAGCGTATAAGGTTGCAGATATTTTGATAAAAAATAAAGTAGATGCAGTTAATTTTGGTGGAGGGGAATGTCCTTTGCGCCCTGACTTTTTTGAGATCTGTAAATATCTTCATAAGCATGATATCAAGCTTTCATTAACAACAAATGGTCTAACTTACAAAAGAGTCTTACCTCACATCCATCTCTTTAATGACATCGGTGTCTCAATTGATTTTGCTGATAAAGACAAGCATGATTCTTTTAGAGGTAAGAGCGGCGCTTTTGAGTCTTCAGTTAAGGCGATAAAAGAATTTGTTAAGAATGGAGTTAATGTTGAGATAGTGACTTGTCTTACAAAAGTGAACTGTGATGTCAAACATCTGAAAGGAATCCACAAGCTTGCAAAAAAACTGAAAGTAAGTTATTGGAGAATCAATAGGTACAGACCAATTGGTCGTGATAATAAAGATCAGTTAAGTCTTAACAAGGATGACTTAAAGAAATCTTATTCGTTCTTTTCGTCATTAGCTAAGAAAGACTTTGTCATGCCAGACCCTTTGTTCAGTCTGCTTGGTAAGAGAGTCAATTATTGTCCTTGTGGTAAAACAAGTTTCAGGATACAGTCAAGCGGAGAAGTGACTCCTTGTATTTACCTTCATGAGAGCGGAGGAAATATCATGGATAAACCAATTGATATGATCTTTGAATCTGATGTTTTCAAGGCAATCAGAGGAAGGACACTAAAAGATACTAAGTGCGAGCAATGCGCGCATGTAAAAGAGTGCAATGGTGGTTGTGCAGGCTCTGCTTATCTTACACATGGGATTTTTGACGAGGCTGATCCTTTATGTTGGCATGAAAATCATACTGGTGATAATGAATGGAATGTGCATGAGAAATACCTGTGTACTGCTTACATTCCAATAGGTGAATAAAATGAAACTACCAAAATTAGATTTAAACATAACAAACAGATGCAACCTGAGATGCGTACACTGCGCATTTGATTCAGGAATTGTTAAAATGAAAGAATTGTCACTAAAAAAAATCAAACAGATACTTGAGGACACTAAGAAGCTTGGTGGTGAACGAATTGATATTACTGGCGGTGAGCCTTTGGTTAGAAAGGATGTATTTGAGATAATCAAGATTGCTAAAGACTTAGATTATAAGATTGAGTTAGTGACAAACGGAACATTGCTTGATAGATTTGTGATTGAGAAGCTGATAAAGTTAAAGGTTGACTCAATCGCAGTTAGTCTTGATGGATCTAATTATGAAATGCATAATCGGATAAGAGGAATCACCAGAGATCAATATGATGAAATTATCAAAAACATCAAGCTTGCAATCAAACATGGGATTAAGACAAAAATTAATACGGTTGTGTTTGAATCAAACCTTGAGGATACACTGAATATAACTAAGTTTGCGATAGAGAACAATGTTTATGAACACGGGCTTTATTATTTCTCACCGATTGGAAGAGGTGTTAGATATCAGGAGAAATCAGTTGAGCCAGTCAAGTGGTTGAAGTTCATTAGGAATGAATTTGAAAAGTATCAGGACAAGATTAAGTTATCTCTTGAGTTTCCGATGATTGAGAAGAACAAGCTTTCAGATAAGTTAGGTTGTATTGCTAATAACGAAAGAGCGCATATACAGATTTTGCCTGATGGAAACATATTTCCTTGCGCTATCTGCGCTTCGTTCAATAAACCTGTTGCTAACCTCAATAAAGTCAATATAAAATATGTATGGCAGAATGAGACATTATGGGATAAATATTGGAAAGATGTTCAGGAGAACTTTTGCGGTGTTTCGTGTGTTGACTTCCGCGAGTTTGACATTAATGATTATGAGAAATATAAATTTATTTGCCCTCTTCGAAAATTTGCACCAGGTGATATAATATGAAAGGAACTTTTGTAGTGTTTGAAGGTCAGGATAGATCAGGGAAATCAACTGCAATTGACAATGTGCTTGAGAAAATGCCTGAAGCTGTTTATGGTAAAGGCCTTAACTCAAAAACCATTGCAGGAAGATTTGCCAAGATATTCCCAAGCACTTTAACATATCTTGTTGAGATGGCTTATATTACTTATACAAATATTGTTCCCAATCTGATTCGAGGAAAGACAGTATTGCAGGACCGGTATGAATATTCAGTTACGTCATTTGTGCCAAGTGTTGATAAATGGTACAACCGGTTGCTTGTTAAAGCTTTCAAGCCATTTTTCCTTAAGCCAGATATGATACTGTATTTCACATGCAGTCCTGAGAAAAGAAGGGAAAGATTACAGGCGGCAGCGGATGAACCTGTTCATCAATATCTTCTTGATCATCCAGAAATACTTGAAGGAAGAGAAAAGAAATATCATGAGTTGATGAGAAATGACAATTATATTGTTATAGATACAACAAGTTCAACACTGGAACATACATGTAATTTAGCTCTTGATAAAATAAGAAGAATAGAGCACGATAAAAGCACAAGGTTTTTATGTGCTCAAACAACAATAAAAAACAATACCGGAGGCGGTTATTATGAAACTAGGAGTACCAGATAATCCAAATTCAAAAGCAGGGAAATTGTTTGATCCAAACTATTTGTTATGCTATCATGAAGGTTTAGAGAATGTTATTGATTTACTGAAAGGTGCAACAATTGAAGAGCATTTTCAGCTGCCTGAGGAAGTTGTAACCTCTGGACCTGAGTATGAGAGAATAAAAGCTCATGCAGACCTAGCTCGGTCAGGTGGTCTTAATCTGATGATGCATTCACCATTTCTTCACAATAAAAATCAAGTTGGTGAAGAAGAAAAACAACTTAATATGGATTTCTTATGGCTTGAATCAGCGAGCCAGTATAAATCAATGAAACTTCCTTGGGGTGTTGAGATTGGCCAGAGAAAAATGGATGATGCAACACTTGAGCGAACACTTGAATTATCAGACAAATTAGGGATTCCTCGAGTTACATGGCATTTCACAAAGCCAGGGACTTTCTATACACCAGAAGAGCTTGTTTCATACGAAAAAAGGATTGAGCAGATGCAAAGAATTATCCAAACTAATGGTTACAATTCAGTGCCTTGCCTTGAAACAGGAGGTATTGATCCGGAAAACCATGCAAGGATTGTGAGAAATCAAGGTGTAAGAATGAACTTTGATACAATGCATTTTATGCTTGACCTTGAACATCTTATGCCTGATAACGAGTATAAGTCATTTGAAGAGGCTCAGCTTGCCCGTGATCAACGTGCACTACAATTTTACCATGACAACAAAGACATAATTGCTAACTTCCATTTTACACAGACATTGCCTGGTCAGGATCTGCACAAAGGAATATTTGAAGATGGATTCTCACGTATCAATGAGCTTGTGTTAAGAGAACTTGATTCTGAACTCAGATCGGGAGAGCGAACAGAGCTTTTTGCGATGGTTGAATCTGCATTTTATATCAGAAACTTTATTTATCTTGATTCAGTATTAAGAGGTGATGTGGTAATGTCACCTCAAGCTTCAGGTAAATATGTGACTCTCTTTACTGGACTACCTGCTACAGGGTGTTCAGAATCGTTGGATGCTTGTAATAGCATATGGGGGACTGTCTTTCAGCAGAGTGATCTTAACTATGGAATTGAAAGCGATACTATTAAGCGTGAGTACGATGAAAATCCCCATACTAGTTCTATTAACCTTGCAGACGATAATATATTCCCTCAAGAATTTAGAAGATTCATGTATGATACAGTATACAAGGGTATAATCACAAGGCGACTTGATCAAGGAAACGGAGTTGCATTCGCAGCAAGCTTTAATTTAGCAGATGTAAGACAAGACTATTATGATTTATTTGATGAGAAAGGTGCAAAGGACGTATATATAATTGAGCATGTATCAGATGAAAGAGATATTGAATCTCGATTAAATGCACGTGCTAAAGCAAAGAAAGTTCTTGGGAATCAAGCAACTTGCGTTATGAGTGATATGCAAACTTATAGGACTATGCAGTCTGAGAGTACACAATTTTCACCAGATGAGGTTGCTGGTAGATCTAATTATCATGTGGCTGTGTATAATACGTCTACAAATCAAATACAGTTGCACAACCCTAATCAACGCCTTGAGCATATTGCGTATGTACTTAGGACTAATGCTGAACAAAAATTTAGAAGTTAAATTTACTTTCTTTCTTAATTATTATTTTTATTATGTTTCTAATCACGAACTTCATATCTGAGGATTGCAGCGACACCACCAATCTCTCTTAATTGGACACCTTCCCTTGTCTCTACTGAGATGATGGATACATTTGTGCCCATTTTTTTTGCTTCTTCTTCAAACCAATCCATTTCTTCATCACTTAAACCCTCGGATAGCATTAATACATCAATAGTTCCCATCTGCAGGTTTTTCTTAACTTCTTCTTTACCATAGCTTGTCTTGCCAGGTGTAGTTGCCAACAATTCAAAGAAATTCTGAAGTAATTTTTTTTCTGTAGCTACTTCTTCATTTGCAAGGACATCCTGACTTTTATCAAGAAGTTCTTGTAATCCAAAATCACCTGTATATGATAAATCTTTAATTGTAATTATCTTTTTTTTAAGCTCATTTGTTATGAAGTTGCCATCAACAAAGTCATATTTTGTAGGACCTGGTCCACCAACTATTATTCCTTTCAGATTCTTATTCTCTAAGAATTCATCTTTCATCAAGTCTCCTATCTTTTTGTAGAAACTCTTTGCAGCATCATCTCTTAGGCGTGCGAATCTAGCGCTACTTTGCCCTCCTGCTCTTGTCTTACCAGGTACATTTGATTTTGTGCTTGTCAATGGTATTATTGTTTTTCCTTTAAGATAAGCGACATCTCCTTCTCTTCGATCCATGACAACTAACCCATAGACCTCTTTAGAATCCATCATATCTCTTAGGATGTCTAACACAAATAACTTATCACACCTGTAAATTTTTGTTTTCAATAGTGTTGGTGGTTCAATGCTCCATACCTTGAAATCTTCCTGTCCTTCTCTTTCAGTAACATTACCTGAGAATGCAGCAAGTCCATTTTCTGGAGTCTTTTTGTATAATCTCAAGTGCTGAATCATTTTCTCAAGAGCAGTTTGTACGTTATTACGAGTTGCGCTTGATTTTATGTTGGATGCAGTTCCTTGCTCCTGTGAAAGATGGTTGATTATCTTGTTTATATCATAACCAGAAGGAATGTAAACACTAACTAGTTCTGTATGTTTACCTCTATGCAATTCAAGTTCTTTGATGAATTTCTTTAATTGATGTTTTTCTTTTGCAGCTAGTGACATTTTTATTAACTTTTTAGTCTAATAACTATAAAATGAACGAGAAATTCAAGCTAAGCTAAGTTTAACATAATGATATACTGGTGACAAACTACTATTTAAATTATTCTCTTTTTCAGACGATTACTTTAATCAATAGAAACCTTTAAATATAGAACAAAGTTCTCAAGATTGAGTATTGGGGCTAATTTTTATTAGCATGGGACTGTGAGAAAACAGCATGAAGCTATGGGGTAACTTGGTTATCCTCTCTGGTTTGGGACCAGGAGATCCCGGTTCAAATCCGGGTAGCCCCATATTCAATGAGAAAAATAAAAAATGGCATCAGATGATAAATTAGGAGCAGCAAGAAGATTTGGCTCAAGATATGGTAAAAAGGTAAGAGACAGATTCGTTAAAGTAGAGAAACTTCAGAGAGAAAAGAAGAAGTGCCCTTACTGTAATAGAGTTGCTGTCAAAAGAATAGTAGTCGGAATCTGGCAGTGTAATAAATGCAATGCTAAATTCACTGGTAAAGCTTATGATATCAGCAAAAAGGTTGTTCTGAAAGAGAAAGTTACTGAGGTTAAGAAAGGGGAAGATATACCTGAACGAATTGAAGAAGAAAAACCTGAAGAAGTGAAGGAAATTGAAAGTGAAACTTCCAAGTCCACGGAACACAGTTCCGATGAACAAAAAGAAACAGTAAAACAACCTGTTGAAGAGGTAAAAGAAGATGGTTAGCTATAAGTGTTTTAACTGTAATAAGCGTGTATCAGATGCTTATTTGAGAAAGCGTATAAGATGCCCTTACTGTGGAAGTAAGATAATTTTCAAGTCAAGACAAACTACTACTAATGTAAAAGCAAGATGAATTTTCAAGTTCATTTTTGCATTCATGAGAATATAGATAATTTATATGATGCATTATTGCCTGAGTTTAAGGACAATAAATATAATCGTTCAAAAGTAAGCTTTAAGAAAAAGAAAGATAAGCTTGATATATTGATTGAGGCAAAAGATATAACTGCTTTGAAAGCAAACCTCAATTCAGTCATTAACTTGATTGAAGTTTTTAATAAGATAGGGGACGAATAAAAATGACTGAAACCGAAAAAGGATCTGAAGAAAAAATTCAGAAACTACAACTTCTTGAACAAAATATGCAAAATTATCTAATGCAAAAGCAACAGTTCCAATCACAGGCTGTTGAGATTGATTCTGCGCTTGAAGAACTTAAAGATCAAAAAGAAGCTTATAAGATAGTGGGGAATATAATGGTCTCTGCCAAGAAAGAAGATCTTGAAGCTGATTTGAAGAAAAAGAAAGAGATAATTGATTTAAGAATCAAAAGTATAGAAAAACAGGAAGATCTGATTAAAAATAAGGCTAAGACTATCCAGGAAGAAGTTCTTGGTGGGATGAAGGACCCTAGCGATGATAACTGAGGTTAAAATGAGTGATAATTTTGTTAAAGACGCAGTATCTTTATTAAACGAATTAAAAGAAGATACAACTGTGCCAAAGAATATAAAATCCAAGATTGAGAGTGTAATTATTTCACTCGAAGAAAAATCTGAAGTATCTATTAATATCAATAAAGCAATGAATGAACTTGAAGAAGTAGCTGATGATGTTAATTTACAATCATTCTCAAGAACACAGGTATGGAATATTGTTTCTCTTTTAGAAAAAGCTTAATTTAAATTAATGTTTAATTTTTCTCACTTCGCTCTTTGTCAATAAAGTGTTGGGAATATAGATTATATCTCCTTCTTTAGTCTGAACACGTGTTTCTACAAGATTGATGTAAATGATTTTTCCTTTCACATCTTTAACTATAATATTATCACCTTTCTTAAGAAAGCCTTTCCTATGTAAGAATAATCCTGCGAAGACATTTGGGATGAAATCTTTTATTGCTAATAACATTGAAAGTATTATAACTACAATCACTCCTGCTGAAAGCATGTTAAGTACTGTTGTAGTCAGTCCTACTTGATTAAGTGCCATTACTATTGTTATGAAATAGATAAAGTATGTTATAAATGCGCCAATTGCATGCTCAATATCAATTTTGATACCTGCTGCTTTGTCAAGGATATTATTGAGTTCAAGTTCATGCAGTACTTTTTGTATAACTCTACCGACAATTCTTCCTATTATGAACCCAATTAAGATTATGATGATAAATAACACTATATTGTTTACTAGTGGTGTGAATACTTCTTTTAAGAATTCAACTGCATTTGAGATTACTTCTGCCATAGTATTTATCTGTTCTTAGAAGTTTATAAAGATTTTGATTTGTGGATATTACCACTCAATCCAGCCTTGGCTACAAATCATCCAATGATATCGCATTGATATACTACCGGCTTCTGAATTATCACCTGTCTTTCTTAGGGAAAAAACAAGATTTGAGTATGCTCCTGCATAAGTTGGATCAAGTCTTATTGCTTTATCAAGGTGTTCTATTGCTTCTTTATATTTGCCCTGTTTTTGTAATTTATATCCTATCACAAAATGGGCATGTGATAATATACTATCTTTTTCTGTAAGGTCTCTTAGATAAGTTCCCTTATCTACTGCTACATCAGTTATACCATACTTTTTCTTAAAAAAGTCAAGTGGATGCTCTTCTCCGTAGATTGTTTCCCAATATATATTTCCTTCATCTTTATGCGCACATAAAAACATATGCGTTGGTGCACGTACTCCATATGCGTTTAATTCAAGTCCTTTCTGGTTCAAAGATTCAATGATTGCAAGATATGTATGTGTTAGATTATCACAATCAGCAAATTGGAAATCTTCATCTACATGTGTTGCAACATGATCTAATCTTCGATGATTTATGCGTAAAAACTTTTTTGTTTCATAAGAATAATTTAATGATTTAATTGAATCAACTGTTATGTCCTCAAAATAATGTTTACTGAAGAAATCTTTTATCTCATTAGGTAACTGTCTTGGCATAAGTGATTCAGCAAGGAATAAGTTAGGTACATAAACCCAGTTTTTTTCTGTCAATAAACTGTCTATCCTTCCAAGTATTCTCAAAGGGTCTGCATCAATATCTGATGTGTATAATCTTTGTGCATCTGCTATAATCATATCTAATGAATCAGCGCTTGATGATTCAACAAGACCTGAACTTATCTCAATACCTAAATAATCATGGATTAAAGTATGTACTTCTTCTTGAGGTATCTCTTCTTGGATGGGTGTTGGTCTGTTTATAACATAGATTGGAGAACATCCTAATGCTAATGAAGAAATCAATGCTAAGATTGTCCCTGCTTTTCCTGCTCTTTTCATCTATAATAACAGAGATATTCTTGATTTAAAACTTTATTGATTTTACTGGTCTGTCCCAAGACTTGAGTAATTCTTAAAAAAATATTATGTAATATTGCTCTGCAATAAACTTCTGTTCTTGCAGAACAGATAAGTTTTGAGCTTATATTGGCTCCAAATTTCTGTTTTAACGCGTGAAATGTACTTTCCACAAT